>OIEI01000170.1_pt1 | contig 28485 bp, 20 predicted proteins | sample 1581781 | NCBI WGS metagenome assembly OIEI01 (sample SAMN01760935, study PRJEB22395) | human gut metagenome | reverse complement strand
TCGCCATCCATGGCTCAGTGGCGGCTTGTTTGAACATCGTGTTCAAACATTGCTGAATATTCTCAGAACATCAAGAACTTCTAAGTTCCAAACATATTTATACAGTAAAGATTAACATGGCATATATATTCACAAATTACTGCATCTACCACAATCTGTAGATTGAGTTGGACGCAAACTACCAATTCATATGCAGACCGTTGAAGCACGCTGGCACTTAATGAGCGACTGCTCTTTGTCGCGAATTTAGTACCACTGCGTGCTGAACCGAGCGAGAGCGCGTCTGCATAGAATTGCGTAGTTTGCGTTCAACTCCTCTACCATTTTGTAAATTTATGAATCACCCCGTCGTACGCTCGATATCGATGATCCCTTCCACGTTCCGGATCTTCGCGATCAGCTTGTTGAGCTGCTCCTTCGAGCGAATCTCAAACTTCACGGAAACCGTCGCCTTGCCCTGCTTATTGACACGGACATTCATACCTGTCAGGTTGATGTTCTCCTCATTGAAGATCTTCGACAGCGAGAACACCAAACCCTTACTATCGTTCGCGTAAATGTTAATCTCCGTCATATACATCTTCTGATTCTGCAGCAGATCTTCAGACCATTCCGCCTCAATCAGACGCTTCCGGTCAAATTCATCCATGCAAAGAACATTTACGCAATCGGTACGATGAATGGATACTCCACGTCCACGCGTGATGTAACCGACGATCTCATCACCCGGTACCGGAGCACAGCAGCGTGAAAAACGCACCGCAACATCGTCCATACCTTTGACTACAATACCACCCTTGGCATGCTTGTGACTTTCGCCTCTGCCTGGTGTGTTGATCTTGTCAACAATCTGTTCCTCTGTGATCTTCTTCGCTTCTTCTTTTTTGTATTCTTCCTGCAGACGGTTGACAACCTGTCCTTCCTTCAGTCCGCCATGTCCGATTGATGCAAGCACGGCATCCCATGTCAGGAAGTTGTATTTCTTCATTACCTTTTCCTGCAGTTCCGGCTGCAAAAGGTTCGATAACACGATACCCTTTGTCTTACAGTATGCCGCCATCGCATCTTTACCACGCTGGATATTATCTGTCTTGTTCTCCTGCCGGAACCACTGGTTAATCTTCGTCTTTGCCTGTGAACTCTTTACCACAGACAGCCAGTCCATACTTGGACCTTTGGAGTTCTGCGATGTGATAATCTCAACACGATCACCATTATGAAGCTCTGTCTCAATCGGCACCTGCCGTCCATTGACACGCGCACCAATCAGCTTGTTTCCGACCGCCGTATGAATGCTGTAGGCAAAATCAATTGGTGTAGAACCAGCCGGAAGATTCTTGACATCGCCCGCTGGTGTAAATACATACACCTGATCTGAAAACAGATCCAAATCTGTCTTGATGGCGTTCATGAATTCCTTGTTATCTGTCGTATCGGTCTGCCATTCCAGAATCTGTCTGAGCCAGCTTAACTTCTGCTCTTCGTTATCGTTCTTGCCACTGCCGCCTTCTTTGTATTTCCAATGTGCAGCAATACCATATTCCGCGGTACGGTGCATCTCGTAGGTTCGAATCTGAATCTCGAACGGACGACCGCCCGGTCCAATCAATGTCGTGTGGAGAGACTGGTACATGTTCTCTTTCGGCATTGCGATATAATCTTTGAAACGTCCCGGAATTGGCTTGTATTTCTCATGAATAATTCCGAGTGCCGCATAACAATCCCGTACCGTATCGACCTTGATACGAATTGCATGAATATCGTAAATCTGGTCGAGCGTCTTGTTCTGCGTGATCATTTTCTTATAGATGGAGAACAGATGCTTGACACGTCCGTCTACCTCTGCCTCGATGCCAGCTTCCTTCATATACTGCTTAACCTGTTCTACCATCTGTACGATGAAATCCTCGCTCGCATTCAGTCGTGTAGTGATCTCTTCCTTTAAGTTCTTGTATACCTCTGGATAGAGATACTGCATGGAGAGGTCATCGAGTTCGACCTTGATCTTGGAAATACCAAGACGGTGTGCGAGCGGTGCGTAAATATCCATCGTCTCACGCGACTTTTCGATCTGCTTTGCCGGTGACTGGTACTGCATTGTACGCAGATTGTGCAGACGGTCGGCAAGCTTGATCAGGATGACACGGATATCCTTCGCCATCGCAAGGAACATCTTACGCAGGTTCTCTGCCTGAACCTCGATCTTATCCTGTGACAGATCGAGCTGTGTCAGCTTCGTAACGCCATCGACAAGCAGTGCTACCTCTTCGGAGAACTCCTTTGCAATCTCCTCCCGCGTCATAACCGTATCCTCTACAACATCATGCAGGATTCCTGCTACGATCGTCTCTTTATCAAGTTCCAGTTCTGCCAGAATGATTGCCACGCAAAGCGGGTGAATAATATATGGTTCCCCGGACTTTCGCTTCTGACCTTCGTGCGCTTTGCTTGCAATCTTATACGCCTTCTCGATCTCCGACAGATCCGTCGTCGGACGATACGCGCGAATGGTAGCAATCAATTTTTTATACAATTCCTCCGGCGGCGTAAAATCCTCCGGTTTACTGATTTCTTTTTTCAGTGTATCATGTGGTATCTTATAGGTTGTATCCGCCATAAAAATCACTCACCTTCGTACTGTACAACAGATGCTACATCGTAGCCCTCCAGCAATTTTCTTCCTCCAAGATCGGTCAGCTCGATCAAGAAGATCATCTTTACTACCTCACCGCCCAGCTCTTCGACGAGCTTGGCTGCTGCCTGAATCGTACCGCCTGTCGCTATCAGATCATCGACCAGTACAACCTTGTCGCCCGGCTTGATCGCATCCTTATGGATCTCGATCGTTGCAGAACCGTACTCCAGATCGTAGCTCATCTCGACTGTCTCACGTGGCAGCTTTCCTTTCTTACGAACCGGGATAAATCCCTTCTTGTTCATATAGGCAAGTGGTGCGCCAAAGATAAATCCTCTCGATTCTGTACCTGCGATCAGATCATAGTCCACTCCATCTAACAGCTTGTTCAGCTCATCAATTGCCAGTGCATACCCTTCCGGGCTTTCCAGTACACTTGTCACATCTCGGAATATAATCCCCTTACTTGGGAAATCCGGAATACTGATGATATAATCCTTTACACTCTTCATTTGCGCTCCTCCTACCTTCACGTATGCTCTATTTTGATGTTTCATAATATACGCTTTTCCGGATTGATACCGGCTCCATCTGAATCGAAACAGTTCCATTGAATTCGTTCTTCTTCATATGATACAGAATATCAATCAGTGCATGGTTTTGTAAACCCTTCAATATTTTATCACATTCTTTGTCTCCAAACCACACTTTTATGTTATCCAATAGCTCTTTTCCACGAAATACCATGCCGTTTATGCGCGTGCCATTGCCATCGACAAACGTGCAACGTGCGTATTGCCCTTCATTTCCAACCATTTTGATCGATCGAATACCCATTTTCACGATACCGAACAATGGTCTTACATTGGCAGTTCCGTATGGTTCCAGCTTTGCAAGCTCCTCATAGAGGGGCAATGTCAGCTGCTTGATGGCACAGGATTCATCCACATACAGCTTCTCGACGAGATCCGCGTCTGTCAGATTGCAATCCCGGTTTAACGCTTCGCGTAACGGTTCGAGTGCTTCGCGCGTAATCGTAAAGCCCGCCGCCATCGGGTGTCCGCCAACCTTCACAAACAACTCTTTATGTTCACAGAGCTTATCAAACATATTATACGTCTCAATCGAACGCCCGGAGCCTTTCAGTCCCTGTCCATTTTCCGCATCGGTAAAAACAAGCGTCGGACGGTAAAATGCTTCCTTCAGCTTGCTCGCGATCAGTCCCGCGATGCTCTCATGAATCCCCGGCATATACAGGACGATAACCTTATCATCCCCGATTTTCTTTTCTTTCACACCATCTTCGGTCGGAATCATGCGAATATCCTTTCGCACCCAGTCCGTTGCCGCCCGCACACCGCGGTCGGTCATCTCCTTCCGCAGTTCGTTGAGCTTCGCCATATCCTGTGCCAGGCTTTCCGCCCGCGCCGGATCATCGGTCAGCAGCAGCTCCACGCCCTCTTTCGCACTTTCCAGTCGTCCGGTCGAGTTCAGACTCGGACCAATCCGGAAGCTCAAATGATGCACCTCGATTGGCTTTCCATCAAGACCTAACGCTTTCTTCAACGCATTGATTCCAAGATTCGTACTGTTCGTAAGTCTCCGCAGTCCACGCTTGACAAAGATCCGGTTCTCATCTGTGAGCGGCATGATATCACACACCGTACCAAGCGCTAAGATATCCATATAGGCATCTTCGTCTTCCCACGGAAGCTCCGTCACCCGGTATAAATGCCGGATGAATTTGTACGCCACACCAGCGCCGCATAAGTCCTTGTAGGGATATGCGCAATCCGGGCGGTGCGGATCGATCACGGCATCCGCGTTCACATACAGATAATTTTTTTCTCCGTTTTCCGTCACCTCGCACGGCACCTCATGATGATCCGTAACGATCACCGTCATTCCAAGTTCTTTCGCCCGGGTGACTGCGGTCTCCGCCGCAATTCCATTGTCACAGGTGATAATCGTATCCACGCCATCGGCGTATGCCGCTTCCACCAGCCGTACATTCATCCCATACCCATCCATGATCCGGTGTGGGATATCATAAGAGACATCTGCCCCTGCCTTTTGCAGCCCTTGATACAGAATATAATTCGATGTGATGCCATCTACATCGTAATCGGAGATAATACGGATTTTCTTTCCTGCCCAAATCTTTTCTTTCATAATCTGGCAGCCCTTGTCCATGTCCTTCATTAACGCTGGATCATGAGTGTATACAAGATCATCACTCAGATAACACGCAACCGCATCTGGCTCCGTGATCTCCCGGTTCACGATGATATGCGCCAATATCGGGCTGATCGAGAACTGCTCTGCCAGTGCGCGGATATCTGCGGCTGGCTGTTTCACCCGCCATTCTTCTTTTTTGTACTCCGACATATCTGTGTTCCTCTCTTCTTCACTTAAAAATGGGGCTGCCGAAACAGCCCCACCTTATTTTACTTATGCATTTTTCTTGGAGAATTTCTTCTTCATTGTATACCAGAGTGGTCCGGTGATACATACAGATGAATAAGCACCACACACGATACCAAGCATCAATGTGAATGTAAATTCTTTCAGAGAAGTTACGCCCATCACGAACAATACAAATACCATGATAAAGGTTGTCAGGGATGTATAAATTGTTCTTGTAAATGTCTGTCCGATACTCTTGTTGACAAGCTCTTCCAGACTTTCTTTACTATCCTGTGTCCGCATATTCTCACGAATACGGTCGAAGATAATGATTGTCGCGTTGATCGAGTAACCTACGATTGTCAGCATACACGCAATAAATGTATTACCAACGGACAGTGTTCCGATGGAGTATGCCGCAAATACAACCAATACATCATGTACAAGAGCAAGCACCGCACTGACACCAAACTTCACGTCAGAGAACCGGAACGCAATGTACAGAAGCATCAATACAGAAGATACTGCAATCGCTACGATTGCATCTTTCTTCATCTCACCACTGATGGTAGAACTGATACTCTGGTTGTCCACTTCTGTTGCCTTAAACTGTGATTTCAACAGGTCGTCAATCTTTGCACTCTGCTCTTCTGTAAGCTCGGATGTCTTGAAGATAACCTGATTGTTTCCTTCTACTGTCTGAATCTGAATCGTTCCAGCATCAATACCCGCTGTTTCTGCTATCACTGGTGCAACCTCAGACTCTGCACGCTCCAGTGTATATACATCGTCCTCTGCAAAAGTAGCAGTTGTTGATGTACCACCGGTAAACTCCAGACTGTAATTTAATGACTTGCCAATTCTTGAATGGTTTACACCGAGGAACGCAAGTCCTGCAATGATCACGATCAAAGAAGCAACACCACAAATCTTGAAGTTCTTTACATATCCGTGAATCTTTGGCTCCTTTGCCTTACCATACATCTTTGGATTCTGTACGCCAAGCTCTAAGAACGAATTCAAAAGCATCTTTGTCACAAACAATGCGGTAAACATAGAAAGGACAATACCAAGCATCAATGTAACCGCGAATCCCTTGATACTACCAGAGCCAAGGATCATCAAAACAACGGTTGCAATCAAAGTTGTAATATTACCATCCAAAATCGCGGAAAGCGCTTTGGAGAAACCTGCCTTCACTGCCGCACGCACACCGCTGCCTGCAGAGATCTCCTCACGGATACGTGTGAAAATGATGACATTCGCATCCACTGCCATACCGATTGACAGGATAATACCTGCAATACCAGGAAGTGTCAGTGTGATGTGTCGGATGCTCAGAATCAAAAGCATCAATACAACATAACCTGTCAGTGCTAAGCTGGCAATAAATCCTGGGAAACGATACAGTACAATCATCAGGATACATACCAAGCCAAAACCGATCGCACCGGCGATCAAGCTTGTTGATACTGCTTTCTGACCAAGCTTTGCACCAACGATATTATACTGAATCTGCTTCAACTCCAGAGGCAGCGCACCAATCTTAATTGTTGATGCAAGGCTTTCTGCCTCATCATAGCTGGAAATCTTATTGATAACTGCATTACCATCTGTGATTGCACTCTGTACAGTTGGATCACTTGCAACGGCTCCATCATAGATGATATAGATTGGCTTTCCAATATTGGCTGCAGTTGCAGTTGCAAACTTCTGCGCACCTTCATCTGTAAACTGAAGCTGTACAACATAATCCTTCACTGTACCACTGTCGTCCACACCTGCCTGTGCGTTCTTGATATCAGAACCTGTCAGAACTGCTTCGTATGCATCGTTCGTACCATTGTTCTGATTCTGCTGCCAGATTGTATAGTTCTCGGAATCAAGGAACAGAAGCTGTCCCGGCTGACCGAGTTCATCCAATACGTCATGCGCATCTACCTTCTCTGTGTTCAGAGGAATCTCAACCGTGATACGGTCATTTCCTTCCTGATACACTTCACCTTCTGAACTGTACGCATCGACTCTTCGCTGCAGCTTATCCACAGTTGCTTTAATCTCGTCGCTTGTCGGCTTCTCATCCTGAATCTCATAGGTTACGGACAAACCGCCCTGCAGATCCAGTCCCAACGGAACATTCGCAGTTTTACCGGATTCATTCTGTCCTACACCAGCGATTGCCATATAGATACCGCCAGCCAGAAGCAGGAAGAAAATAATCAGATTGATGACTGCTTTTCTTTTTGTTTTCTTCATCTTTTTGTCTCTCCTTCATTTATTTTACTCTGCCGCTTCGTCTTCTTCGTCATCCGCCAGAGCTGCTTTCATCATAATGGCACATTCGACACGTTTCCGCTGCAATTCACAACCCACATCGTATGCGTCTAATATATTGCCATGGAACTGATACGAATTCGCTGCACAGCCGCCACTGCAATAAAATCTTGCGAAGCAATCCTTGCATTTGTCCTTGGCATAGACATTGCAAAGCTTGAATTCTTCCACGATATCGTTTCGTTCTACACCATGGAATACATCACCCAGTTTGAACTCATCGTGTCCAACAAACTGATGACACGGATACAGATCTCCAGTTGGTGTCACTGCCAGATACTCCGTACCGGAACCACATCCAGACAGACGCTTGTACACACACGGACCACCATTTAAGTCGAGCTTGTAATGGAAGAATGTCACTGGTTTTCCTTCCTTCTGCCGGCGGATCAGATCAACTGCCAGCTTGTCATACTGCTCGAAAATCGTTGGTAAATCTTCCTCGCGGATCGCATAATCATTCTCATCTGGTGTGACAACCGGCTCAATCGAGATCTCCTTGAATCCAAGCTCGGTCATCAATTCAAAATCCTTCGTAAAGTCCAGATTGTTTCTCGTAAATGTACCGCGCACATAATAGCTCTTATCGCCGCGCTTCTCCACGAACTTCTGGAACTTCGGCACAATAATGTCATAGCTTCCCTTGCCATTTCTGGTCGGTCGCATCATGTCGTTGATCTCTTTTCTGCCATCCAGACTCAATACAACGTTTGAAATCTCTCTGTTGCAGAAATCAATGACTTCATCATTTAACAGCATACCGTTCGTCGTCAGGGTGAAACGGAAGTTCTTATTTGCCGCCTTCTCCTTGCTTCGTCCATATGCTACGATTTCCTTCACCACATCAAAGTTCATCAACGGCTCACCGCCGAAGAAATCAACTTCAAGGTTTACACGGTTTCCGGAATTCTCTATCAAAAAGTCAATCGCCTGCTTGCCAACTTCCAGACTCATAAGTTCCCGTTTCTGACCATGATATTCTCCCTCATCTGCGAAACAATACTTGCAGGCAAGGTTACAATCATGTGCAATATGTAAGCAAAGCGCCTTGACTACGGTCTTTCTCTTCTTAAAATCGATAATGACATCCTTGAACACATCTTCCGTGAATAACAGTTCCTTTTCTTCTAACTCGGAAATGTCGGAATACGCATCCTTGATATCTTCCTTACTATAGGTATCTCCATACTTCTCTAAAATTGCCTGTTCAATCTCTTCGAATTTCTTATCCTTGTACATCGCAATCATATCATATACAAGGTCATCCACTACATGTACGGAGCCGCTGCACACATCAAGCACGATATTATACCCATTGTTCTTGTACTGGTGTACCACTTTCTTAGTCACTCCTATTTCTCTTATTCATTAAGGAAAGGGGACATCGCAGGATATCCCCTTTTCTTGTGCGAAGTGTATGTATTACACTTTCTTTATCTGTAATTAGTTGTTCTCGCAGCTCTGGTTACCAACTGTACAGCTTGTCTTACATGCTGACTGGCAAGATGTCTGGCATTCGCCGCAACCACCCTTAACTACAGTGCTCTTCATTGTCTTTTCTGTCAAAGTTTTGATTCTCTTCATCTTTATCGCCTCCTACTAGCATTATTAATGGATATTTTATCACATGTCCTGTCATTTGTCATCATTATTTTTTTACATTCTACTTGTAAATACGCATTTCTGCCATGTTTTATGACAGAAATGCACCGATTGCCCCTCCACCGAGGCAGATCAATGTATTAAGCAACCCGGATTGTATGATTCCCTGTGCATTTCCACGCACGATCAAAGATAACACAAGCAGGAGCACCGCATAGAACAATCCGAGCAACACGCCCCACAACAACCGCTTTACTTCCATGCATTTACCGATGAAGAATCCGCCGATGGCACTCGACAGCAGATAGATAAACACAACACCCAGTTCTACAACATTCTCACTCAATCCCAGCTTATACAATGCAAATGCCAGAATTAAAAGCAAAAGCCCGGTCACAATGTACGCTGCAACCAGTGCCTTTAAAACACAAAACGCAACCCGTTTTTCCATATAGACTCCCATTCGTCCGGTGTGGCAGACCGCCATACCCACTTGCTTTGGTTATATATATGAAAAATGAGTTGCGTTTATTACTTTCTATTTCACTTATTTACGCTTTCGCACTGGCTTTTTTCTTTGGTTCCTCCACGAGTTCCCCTGCCTTCTTCAATGCAAGCTTCGTAATGACAGGTCCTATCAGCTCGTAGATAACAACACCACACAACACGATCGTCTGGATCTGCGCGGCATACTGTGGCAGCGATTTACCTGCCGATGTGGCAAGACCAATCGCCACGCCCTCCTGCGGCACAAGCGTCAGACCAAGCCATTTCTGGACAACCTTCGGCGCCTTCGAGATCTTCGCCCCGAACGCTGCCCCCAGCGCTTTACCAATGATACGACCTACGACATAGACCGCTCCAACAACTCCGACAGATACAATGACCGTGACATCCAGCGATGCTCCGGACAAGATGAAGAACATCATGTAAATCGGTGGCGTGATCCGGTCCAGCGGCTCATAGATCTTGTCGTTCTGCTTTGAAATATTCGCAAAGATCGTACTAAGCATCATGCATGCAAGCAATGACGAAAATCCTACCATATCAGAAACGCCCACGCACAGACAGATCATCATGATCGTAATTGCAAGACGGTTGCCCCGACCGGTGTAAAACTTCACCAGCAGTGCCATGATGACACCAAGCACCGCGCCGAATAACAAACCGCCGAATATCTCGACACAAGGGGCAATCAGAAGCTTGCTTACCGGTGCACTTCCGCTTGAGCTGATCACATTGGCTACTGCCATCGAAAGTCCATATGCAATCAATGCCACCGCATCATCAAGTGCCACGACCGGAAGCAGGGTGTTTGTCACAGGGCCTTTTGTTTTATACTGCTTCACGATCATCATCGTAGATGCTGCCGCCGTCGCAGATGCAATCGCGCCAAGCGCCAGTGCAAAGCTGACATTATATCCGAGCAGAAGCAGAATTGTATCTACAACAAGTACTGCTCCCACACCTTCTGTAATTCCTATCACGAGCGGGGCTTTCCCTACTTTCTTCAAAAAGGTTGTTTTAAACTCCGCACCAATCGAAAAAGCAATGCATCCGAGCGCCAGCTCTGTCACCAGGTCCATACTGTCAATCAATTCTTCACTCAAAATCTTCAAACAGTTCGGGCCAATCAGCAATCCGATTACCAGATATCCTGTCACATTCGGGAGTCTCATCTGCTTGACAATCTTGCCTGCGATCAGTGCTGCAAGCAACATAATCCCTAAATACGTTAAAATATTCAAATCCATGATTACGCACCTAAGCCTTCCACAAATGATACCGGAAGTGCAAACATAATTCCGGTGTTCGGCTTGTCCAGTCCGATCACATCGTTGATCGTCTTGCGTGCCTTCTTCATTTCTTCATCATCTACGACAAAGAACATCATCTTTACCACTTCATGATCGTCATCATCCGCAAGGATGGAACGAAGCATTCCAAAGATCGGAAGGTCATCCATCTTCTCGACAACACTCGCCATACCGGTACCATCAACGATCGTACCTCCATGAATCCCTTCTTCTACCAGTTCCTTACAGATCTCGCTTACCAGATCCTCATGTTTCAAAATAACAACCAGCAAATTCATGTTACTCATTTTTCTGTCCTCCATATTATTCTCGTATCGAACAAGATATATTTTATTCCAAAGATGTATGTAGATATGATTCTACACAGACACGCTCTCGCTCGGTTCAGCACGCAATGGTACTAAACTCACTACGTTCGTTAAGTGCCAGCGTGCTTCAACGGTCTGTTTTAGAATCATATTGACATGCATCATCCATCCGCACATGCATGCTTGATTGACATTATATTAACTCCTTCAGACGGTCGATGCGTCCGAATTCATATACCTTCTTTGCGTACCGCTTTGTTGTATCATTGGGTTCAATCAGGTCAATCACCATAACCGGATACATGCCTGCACGTCCCGCTGACAGGATTCCATTGATGGAATCCTCCACCGCAATAGCTTCCTCCGGTTTCACGTCTAGCATCTCACACGCCTTTAAATAAATATCCGGCGCCGGTTTTCCATGCTCCACCGTATCACCAAATACTAATTCATCAAAGTACTGGTCAATATGATGGGCTTTCAGATACCCTGTCGCTCGCTCCCGTACCGTAGATGTCGCAAGTCCAACCTTAACACCTTTTTCTTTCAGATATTTTAATGTATCTGCGACGCCCGGCTTTAGTTCCACGCCGTGTGCCCGGATATGCGCGTCCAGCTTGTTCACGACCGCTTCCCGAAAATCAAAATAATCAATTCCCATACCGACGACATCTTCAAAGCTCTTCTTGTTTGTGTACTTCGTGCCACCCGCGATACGCTCGCAGGCAACGACCATCACATCATCCGGGATTCCCAGCTTCTTGCCTTCCTCTAACTGAAATCTCCTGTATAATTTTTCCGTGTCCGTAATGACACCATCCATATCAAATACAACTGCCCGAAACATCTTCTTTATTCCTCCACGCGGACAACGATTGCAGAATAATTATCCGTCTTTGTCATGTCTGCCCGCTTCAGCACGTATTTTTCCATTGCATCTAACCAAGCCTGTGCAGAGGACGCTTCCTTGTATGTGGCAAGCATCTCTTCCTCATAGACATACTCCCAGAAACCATCCGTCATCAACACAAACGCCTGTGTCTCTCCGCGCTCCACAACCGCACTTATATCATACGTTTTCGTCCCCCACTGTGCGCCCATCGCACGCAGCAGCTTGTTCCGATCCTCGTGCGTACGGATCTCGGATTCCCTGATCTCTCCGGTATCGCATAGAATCTGTACTAAGCTATGGTCACGCGTTCTCTGATATTTTGTTCCATTCTCGTAAATCCGATACAACCGGCTGTCCCCGATATGCGCCCACTGTATCAGGTCCGGTGTGATTACAAGCACAACTGCCGTTGTCTTCATGGAGTTGCACAGATCCCGCCGCACCTGTTCTTCCAGTAATTCTTTTTGTGCCTGTTCCAATGCATCCTTGAAAAATCCGGCATAGTAGCCCTGTTTTTCAAATCTCTTTGCTATGCTTTCTGCAACCAGTTCCGATGCTATTTCCCCGCAGGCATGCCCGCCAAGTCCATCACACAAGATCAGGCAGAGCTGTTCTTCGTATGTTGCTTTCCGTATGTAATCCTCGTTGTGATCTCTTCCCCCTTGCTTTGTCAGCATCGCAACGTCTACCATGCGCCAACCTCCTACCAATTTTCCCTGTTACCGTTTTCGCTTTTCTGATTATAATATGCCCAGCGGTAGTTTGCAAGCAAAACAGGAGCATGTTTCCATGCTCCTGCCTGTGTAACCTGGTTTTATCTCCGGTTAATTATTCTTTTTCTTCTTTGCTGCCAGAATAATTGCAATTCCACCGCCAAGCACTGCAAGAACGCCAACACCAATCAATACATACAGAAGTACATGACTCTTCTCTCCATATGTAAAGCTGATCGTCTGTTCTGCTTCATTTCCGGCATCATCATGTGCCTTCATTGTAAGCTTATAGTCGCCCTTTTCCGTAACTGTAATCGCTGCAGCATTGTCCTTGATCTCAACTGGAGAACCATTGAGCGTTACCTCATCCAGAGTATCCTCATCCAACTGAAGGGATACGTTGATGTCGTACTGCTCGTTCTTGATCTCTCCATCTTCTACACCCGTTACAATAAAGGTTGGTGCCTTTGTATCCAGATTGAAGTTTACTGTTTTCTCAGTTGCATTTCCAAGTTCATCTTCGGCTGTAATCTTCATCTCATATGCGCCGTCCTCGACTTCGGATGTTCCGTCATACTCGCTACCATTCAAGTACATATGTGCATCGCAGACAGTCAGGTCATAGATAATGTCGTTCAGATCGTAATCCCATGCAAAGGATGTCAGAGTTCCTTCATATGCGCTCATGACCTTTGGATCAATCACTGGTTTTGTCTTATCAATCGTGAAGGAAACCTCCTGTGTATCCTCATTACCTGCGGCATCCTTACAGTTTATCTGAATCTTATAAATACCATCCTCTGTAAATGTGTTTCGGATCAGCGTCGTTGCTGCTGTCGGATTATATCCGGTAATCTGCAGATCCTCTGTTTTTTCCTTATAAGATGTTGGATCAAGATATGTTCTTGTTGCCTGAATCGTTACAGACTTTGTCAGATAGAAGTCCTCCTCGATCTGTGCCTGGAACTCTACCTGCTTTGTTGTCTTGTCGTTATTTGACACGCCACTCAGCGTAATGATTGGCTTGCCTGTATCAATTCTTACCGTATAGCTGGTTGCCTCTGCGGTATGTCCAGCACGGTCTTTACCGGTAAATGTTACCTGATACTCACCTGTCTCACTAAGTGTCTCTGTCATCGTTGTCACACGTGCAGTTGGCTTGAAGTCGATGGTCTTGTAAGCGGCTTCTGCCACACTGTCGTTTGCTTTTCTTGTGATCGTGATCGTACCAGATGCATCCCACCAGAATGCCTCTGTCATACTAAATGTCAGGGTTGTTCCTGCGTTCAGTGTCGAACCGGAAGCAGTTCCTGTAATCTGCAGTTCTGGTGCTGTCTTATCAACACGGAACTGTACATTTCTTTCTGCACTTCGGTTTCCTGCCTTGTCCACAGAATATACCTTTACCTGATAATCAGCCTCATCTGTATAGCCAAATACCCGGTTGTCTGTCTTCAATACATCCGCGGTTACCGGAAGCTGATCCGGTACTGTCTTAATCAACTGGTAATTGAAATCATGTACGTCTTCGTTTGCATCGCTTACAGAGAAAGCAACCGTTGCATCGGAAGTCAGATCAACAACCCCCATATTCTCAGAGTAAACCATACCTCCATTGATTACTGCAGCAATATTCGGTGCCTCTGTATCCTTGATAAATACAACCTGCTTTTCAACTGCATTGTTGCCTGCATTATCCTGTGCATTGATCTTGATTACATGTGCACCAATACCGGTTGAAACATAGCTTGCCCGGTACTTGTTAGATGTACCGATTCGCTGCCATGTTACATTTACCACGTTGTTATTATCTGTTACTCTTACTCCGGAAGCTGAGATATTCTCATCCTCATAAGTAAGCTCTACCGTTACATTAGAACGATAGAAGTAATCGCAAACAGTTCCATCGAAGTTCTTTCCTGGCTGCTTGCCAGCAGTTGTACCCCCGGAAATCTTTGCTGTGACAACCGGGATTGTGTTATCCACGCGGAACTTCATCGTCTTGGAATCAATGTTTCCTGCCTTGTCTGACACATTGACTGTCACGGTGTAGTCACCATCCGCGGCTTTCTTGCCGATCAGGTTATTCAATGTGAAGCTGTTTTCCTGGCTGACATTTACCAGTTCCTTTGCTCCACTCAGATTTGTTGTCACATCGGTGTCTGGTCCCTTCACTGTGATCGTCGCCTGATTGATTGTCAGATTATCCGATACCGTTGTCTTGATCAGTACCTCGCCATCCAATGGCTGTGTAATGTTTGTCTTTCCATTGACTGTCAATTCAGCCTTAGGATTTGTCTTATCGACCTTGATCTTATACAGATTGTTTAGAAGCAGGTTCTCACTTGCATCCTGTGCATTAAACACAAGAGATGTACCTGTAATTCCTGCTGACTCTGGAATCGCAATCGTTCCGTTCACAGAAGTCTGTGTTCCATTCAATGCGATTTCCTTGTCTGTTACATTTGCCTTGCTTCCTGCCAGAGAATAACCGGCATTTGCAAGTGGTGATTCCACGCCATTATCACCAGAAGTAATCGTATAGTTGATTGTATATTCCTTATACCATGTGCTGTCGTTTGCCACATTCACCGATACAGTTGGATTGGTACGGTCATATAAAATTGTACCAAGCGTTTTAGATGCATCCTGTGGGTAACGAATCTTCTGTGCATTTCCATCTATCACATTCAGATACATACTATCCAGCTGTGCATTTATATTCGTCTTAGCAGGCAATTCAAATTTCACCGTTGTGCTGTAACGATGACTGTTTGTATCTTGTTGATTTGCAGAGGCAGCTACATCCTTTGTCTGGTCATTCGTACCGCCTGCAATCAGTTCAAACTTCTGAATGACATATGCAGAGCTTGCTGTCACTTCCAGCTGATATTTTTCATTTGTATTCTTTCCTGCTAGAACATCGCTTGTTACATCGTTTCCAGCTGCATCTATAATCACACAGTTATCTACGCGCAGGGTATCATCAATCTTTGTAACTCCACGAAGTGTCAGAGAATCTGATACATTTCCGGCTACATCCGATGCTGTAACCGCAACGAAATATGAGATATCTACCTTCAACTGATCAGATGGAATATTATATACATATGTATTTCCCGTAGTATAAGTAAACTTGTCCGTTGGTGTTACATACACATCCTGTACACCACTTTCTCCAGTTGCATCTGCAACAGTAACCACATACCGGTAAATCGTATTTAGTTCTGTCACGATACTATCTAAATCTCCAGCTGCAGAACCAACCTCTACCCATGTTGTTCCGTTATCTATACTTTTTTCAAGTTTTGGATTACTGATCACTGGTGCTTTTGCGTCGTATGAAATATTCTTAATCTGCTTTGTGCCGGTAATCGTAATCTCCGAATCACCAGCATATGCCTTTACCTCTAATGCATTTAACAGCTCTGAAACTTCCAAATCTGTTGGAATTGAAATATTCGCTGTAACTGTGTATACACGTGTTGTACTAGGTTCCGAACATACGACCTCGTCTGCATTAAATTCTTTCGTACCATCAGAAAGTTTAACATTTGTAATTTTCTTATTTGAATCTAATGTTACCTTAATCTGCTTCTTTGCAGCCAAGTGTGAAAGTATCTTGCCCTCTGTTAAACCATCCCAGCTATCATCATCTACAAATGTAACACCGGTTACCTTTGTTCCCTCTGTCGCCTGCTGGATCTTGATTGGACACTTATAATCTTTAGAATTTCCCTTGTTGTCAACTGCAGTTACAGTTACAACATCTCCGGTTGCCTGCTCCTTTGTAAGTTCGATTGTATATACATTTGAACCAGAAGCTGGAGATGTCACGGTCAAAGATGTACCATTTAATGTAGCTGTTACATTCTTAATTCCAGATGTATCTTCGCCATCCTTTGTTGGATCTTCAACGGTAACTGCATACTTGTATTTGTCGCCCACGCCATAATAAACACTATTTTCATCTATAAACCTATTCTGTATCGTTGCATAAGCAGAAGTCTCTTCATCCAGATAAGATACAGCCGAAGCCTCACAGCTAATATTTGGTGCTTGTGTATCGTTACTCATATGAGTCGAGCCAAGTTCGATGTACTCCAACACTTGTGCAGGTGTCTCATTGGATACCAGCGCCGCATATGCATAAACCTGTTTTCCACGGTTGTTCTCAGTAGTACTGATTGTATCTCCAATAAATGTATAACTGTTTATATCCTTTTTTTCAGACTCATCTGCTGCTGATCCAATTTTTACATAATATTTTACTGTCGCGCCCTCAATAGAAGCTACTGTGGTTGGAGCCTTTAATGTTGCTTCACTGACATATGAATCCGATGTCAGACTTATGCTTCCAGCATACAGTCCGGCACCTGTTGTAAATGCAGAATCCACAAAATTAACAGTAAGAACATACTGTAATTGCCAATCTGCCGCACTGTCTATTCTTGCATAAATTGCAATTTTTCGATCTTCAGTAATTGCATTAGCTGCTAAATCATTCTCAACATTTTCTGTTAAAGGAAATAAATTTTCGCCAGCAGAAAGTGTTGACTGTATTTGCTTATCCAAGGTCATAAATCCGGCACCTAACGCAACCGCATCACCACCATCTGTCTTGCATTCTGGTAATTGTAACTTACCTACCTTCTGCGCATCCTTGATCAAAGTTACGCTTTTCTCATATGTCTCACCAGTATGCGGAACCACTACACCAGTATCATCCACTTCAATACTCAACCCATTCGGTTCTTCCGACACAATCTGTAGATTGCCAGTTTTTACTCCAGTTGTACTTCCCCCTTCTGCTTTCGCGCCATTCTTATCACCGACATGGTTTGCAAATGGTACAATCAGCAGAGCAAAGACAACCCACAATGCTATGAGCTTCTTTACCGGGTGTTTTGAATTGTTTGATTTTGTTTCTTTTCTTTTCATCCTTTTTCTCACCTACCCGACTCTATACTTTCATCTGAATGAACAACTACTATATTGTAAATTACTTTTACCTTCTTCGCTAATGTTCCGGTTGTCAGCACGCTTGTACCTTCCTCGTCATCATCTGCACGTAATACATCGGTTGCATCACTGTCGTCATCGTCGGCACGCAATACATCGGTTGCATCACTGTCATCATCGTCCATCCGCAGAACGTCGGTTGCATCCTCATCGTCTGCATCGTCTCCCCGAAGTACATCGGTTGCTCCGTCATCGCCCTCGTCATTTCGAAGTACATCCGTTGCCCCGTCATCGCCTTCGTCATTTCGAAGTACATCCGTTGCCCCGTCATCTCCTTCGTCATTTCGAAGTACATCCGTTGCTCCGTCATCTCCTTCGTCATTCCGAAGTACATCCGTTGCTCCGTCATCTCCTGCCGATGTATCCCGAAGCACATCTGTTGCCTCATCATCCGCACCTGAACCGAGTACTTCTGTCTCGCCATCATCCGGTGTATCATAATCATTGATGCCCGGACGAAGGATGTCGGTCTCTTCAAACTTCTTTTCTTTCTCCTTTGATTTCTCCAACAGTTCGGTGGAATCGTTACCATTAGCCTTACGATCCTCCCGCGTAGAAACCGCTTCTTTCGCAGTGATCTTTCCACTTCCCATGTTGTAGTATTTTTCCTGTTCTTTCTTCGCTACGCTGCCCGGACTCGCTGTACCATCCTGCATTTCTTTCATTGCCTTTTTCGCAGCACTTCCGGTCAATTCTCCAATTACCTTCGGTATCTTCAATACAATGAATAACACGATCGCCGCAATCAGAAGGAGAATCGCCAGTACCAAGCCGCCATAGAAACATATCTCATATACGTTTTGCATGCTGATCACTCTCCCATCTCTGCTGACTGCGAATCATCGGAATTTGCATCCGGTGCCTGCGTCGCTTCTTCTTCGCTGATATCATAGCTACCGTCCTTCAACATCTGCAACGTATCTTTTCGTTTGTACCATGTTTTGTTGCTGTCGATGCCAAGCACGTTACCACCATCATCAAATACCTGAATCAGCTTCTTTGTCAGATCTGGAATCTTCGTCGTCCAAAGCTTCGGATCCTGCTCCTGTGCCTCACACAGACGATACAGATAATCCAGATGCTCTGCATATACGTTGTCGCTCCACTCGTTCTTTGTACCGAATACCTTTTCTGCGGCTTCGTATATCTTGAGTGCATCATCTGTCTTGCCCTGTGCGTCATAACAACGTGCTTCCGTCATCATCTTATTGTAATAAGACTGGTTATACGCGTTGACAGAGGAACCACCCAGCGAAATGCCCGGATCGCTGTCTACCTTCATCTTCAGGATTCCAATATAGTCTTCACAATAACTGATTGCCATCGAATAATATCCATTGGCAACTGTTTCATTATCTGCATTTTCCTTGGCAAGCTGCTCATAGATCATGATCAGGTTATCGTCGTAACGATAATTCATATCCATAACTGCTTCTTCGTCCAGATCATTGCCTGTGTACTCGTCCAGATCTGCAACCGCCTGTTCCATCACCGTACTTGCCTGTTCTGCGATGCTTGTCTCCGCATCCTTGCTGACGTTTGTACTGTAAATCTCGCCGATAATACGATAGTTTACGAACTTCGTTGCTTCCTGGTTCGTAAAGTTGTTCTCGTTGTAGGTTGCGAAATCATTTACCGCCTGCATCAGCTCTGATGCATCCGACGTACTGTCAGATCGCAGCTCGGAAATGGATTTGTAAAAGCCTGCAAGCTTTCCATATTCCTCGTCCTTCTCGTCAATCATGCCGAAATATTTGGCTGCCTGACTGTAAGAACGCTCTTCCTCAAAATAAGTAAGTGCCAGCTTGTAAAGCACTGCGCTGTTTTTCTCAACACCACCATGTTTACTGCTGATTCGATTGGAAACCAACGTCAACGCATCATCCAGATTCAGCGTAGATTCCGTTCCGGCTTCCTCCGCCTTGTTCGTAGCATCAATGTATGCCTGTATGTACTGTTCGTAAGCTTTTTCCTCCGAGCCGTCCAGTTCGATTGCTTTCTTGAATTCTGCCGTTCCGGCTTCGTAATTCTCTTCCCGGCAGTAGTTCATACCATTTTCGATATACTGGTTGTAGTTGTTCAGCTTGATCCGCTGCATACCGGAATATCCGATTCCGGCTGTGATACCGGATACAACTGCCAATGCCACGGTTGCTGCAAAAAGCCCGAGCTTCTTCTTGTTCTTCTTCCGGTAGCTGTCGTCAAGCTCATCGTAATGCTCCAATGCATACATCAGCTCCGTACAGTTCTGATAACGGTCGTTCGGATCTGCCTGTGTACATTTTAAGATGATCTTCTCCAATCCAGAGGACAACATCGGATTCCACTCGCGGATCGGCTTGATCTCATACGGTGGCTCACATGGGTTCTTTCCTGTTACGATATGGTACAGGGTTGCGCCCAGATTATAGATATCTGTTCTTGCATCTGTATTGTAGATACCACGTCCCTTGGAATCACCGAACTGTTCCGGTGCTGCATAGCCTCTCGTACCAAGTGCGGTTGTATCTGCATTGTTCTCTATTTCGTACTCTTTTGCTGTACCGAAGTCGATCAGCTTTACGCCGCCCTCCGGCTTGATCATGACATTCGAAGGTTTCATATCCCGGTAGATAACCGGTGGATTCATGTTGTGCAGGTAATTCAATGCACTTGCAAGTTGCAAGCCCCACTCTACAACTAACTCCTGTGGCTGCGCGCCTTCCTTCTTCAATCGATCCTGAATCGTATCACCCTCGATATAATCCATAACAACGTAGATTGTTCCATCCTGATTGATGATATCTACGATTCGCGGCAACACCGGATGATCTACGTTCTTCAGAATATTCGCTTCTCGTTCCAATCCCTTAAGCAACGTCTTTGCGGATTTCTTTCCATCATTCTTGATCTCCTTGACCGCCCACTGCTTGTTCAAACGCTTATCACGGGCAAGGTACACGATGGACATACCACCTCGACCAACTTCTGCCAAAATTTCATATTTTCCGTCTAGTACGGTTCCTTCCTTCGTCATGGCAAACCCTCTCTAAATCAAATCGTGCGAACCATTGCTACTGTGATATTATCACGTTCCCCACGGTTCTTTACTAACTCTGTCAGATATATTGCTCCATATTTCATCTTTTCCTCGTCCGTCGCCTCACCCGGTCCGATCTTCTCGATGATTTCCTCCGGTGTGATCACATGACGGAATCCGTCTGAGCAGAGCATATAAACTGCATTTCTTGTTGCAGTTCCCTTTGTAAATTCCGGCTCAACAACCGGTGATGCGCCGACACACTGCAACAGTACGCTTCGTCTCGGATCGGTTTTTGCCTGTTCCGGTGTCATACGTCCCGCTGCCAGTTCTCTTGCGATAAATGTCTGGTCGTTTGTCAGCTGCTTCGCTGTCTTTGTAAGCTCATACACGCGGCTGTCGCCCACATGCACAATATAATACTGATCCTTGTACAACAGGATTGCAGATACCGTCGTACCAAGCTGCAAATGATTTTCCTCTCCATATGCGCCCAGCCGGCGATTCTGAGTCTGGATAATATCATCCCACTGTTTTACAAGATTCTGCTCTGTGAATGTTCCATTTTGGATTTCATCCACCAGTGTGTCATCAAACCATGTACAAAATGCTTCGATTACCTCTTTGCTGGCAACCTCGCCTTTTGCGAGTCCTCCCATGCCATCACACACGATTGCAAATGCAACATTTCCCTCTTTTGTGTTCACAACCTTGATTGCAAGAGAGTCCTGATTCGTTTCTTTTCTTGTACCTACATCGGTGTGATATGTTGCAATGTACTCCATATTACTCTCCTTTTCTCAGAAGGAATGTGAATTCCTCATCTCCCAATCGAACTTCTGTCTTATGCTTCAGAAGCACTTCCTTACCCGGCTGCAACTCTACCCCGTTTACATAGGTATGGTTTGTAGAATTGTTATCCTTAATATAGTTCACGCCATCGCGCTGGATTACAATACAATGCTCCCGGCTGATTGCGCTGTTGTTCTCTATTGCATAATCGGCTTTCGTCTTTGACTTACCGATGATAAATTCTGGTTTTGTAATATTGATGATCTCACCAGTTGATTTACGCACAAAGTGTGGAATCGGGCGTGCACCGCCAAGCTGTCCCATCAGGTTGCCGTTCTGCATCTGTGGCGCCTGTGGTCTTGGCATCTGTCCCATCATAGGCTGCCCCATCATTGGTTGTCCCATCGGAGGACGCTGTCCACCCATCGGTGGTACTGGCTGCCCCATCATCGGCTGTCCGCCCATCGCTGGACGCTGTCCCATTGGTGGCATCTGTGGCTTTGGCATTTCCGGTTTTGGTATTTCTGGCTTTGGTGCCTCTGGTGCTGGTGCCTGTGGCTTTGGCATTTCTGGTTTCGGCATCTCTGGCTTTGGTGCCTCCGGTGCTGGTGCCTGTGGTTTTGGCATTTCTGGCTTCGGCATCTGCCCCATCGGTGGTATTGGCTGCCCCATTGGCTGTCCGCCCATCGGTGGTACCGGCTGCCCCATTGGCTGTCTGCCCATCGGTGGTACCGGCTGTCCCATCATTGGCTGTCCGCCCATCGGTGGTACTGGCTGTCCCATCATTGGCTGTCCACCCATCGGTGGCACCGGCTGTCCCATTGGCTGTCCCATCGCTGGCATACCCTGTGGACGCATGTTGTTCATCACGCCGACACGATTTACTTTTACATTCTGGTTCTGTACTTCCGGAGCTGGGGTTGTATCTGCTTCCTTCTTAAGTCCCTCGTCTCTTGTATAGAAGAGACCAAGTTTCTCCATCTCCGCATCTACAAGTCCCTTTAATTTCATATTGGAATAATGATCCGTATTGATCAAGGTCAGGATTCTTGCTACATAATCATCCTTGTCTGCTTCATCAAAGCGCATATGTGACACAATATTTCGGAAGAAATCCGGGATATCAGACTGTCCCAACGGATCCTGCTTTACAGGAACCATAATGCACTTTACTGCCTTGCTCTCAGGATCTACATAGATATAATTCAGATCGCGTACCAGATAACAGATCTGCACACCTGCTGCACCAATCTCAAATGCACACAACAGTCCCTTCAGGATTGCAAGTACATCTGCCTTCTTCAATGTCTGACGCAGCATCACTTCCAGAGAAGTGTCATGATGCACATAAGAGACAATACTTCTCTTTCCATCCTCGTCCTTGTACTGGAACGGAATAATATTTCCGAGCTGTGCAACCTTGTCTGACACTCTGTCGTCATAGACATCTGCTACTCCAAGCTGATACTCCACCAATGTCATTCCGTTTTGTTTTGTTACATTCAACTCTAACCCCTTCATTTGCTACCTCCTCATGATATAATCATCCTAATTAGCGAATCTTAAATGTAAACTCTTCATCTGCAAGTCTTACGAGAGAATCATGTGTCAGAATTTCTTCTACCCCATCCTCTACACGCTTTCCATTCACATATGTATGATTCGTAGACTTGTTATCTTTGATATAACATACCCCATCTTTTTGAATGATAAATGCATGCTGACGGCTGATCGCTCCATTTCCGCCAACGGTATAGTCCACGCCTCTGGTTGCCTTTCCGATCTTGAAGATCGCCTTGTTCAGCATGATACGCTCTTCTGTACTTACACGGATCAGATATGGCAATGCTTTCGGCGAATTGGTTGCTGCAGTCGCTGCACTCACAGCACCAACGGCATCTTTTACAAGCTCTGTTACAGATTTATTCAAAATAGATGTACTCTTTGGCTTCTTGTCCTTTTCATCGTCCTTTTTCTTCTCAATGTTCATGTCATCGTAGATATCCTCGATCACAGGCACCTTGATGTTTTCTGTCTGTCCGCTTGTCGGTTCTTCGTTTTGTACGGTTGTTTCCGGTTCAGCAGACTCTGCTGTCTCAGCTGCTGCTTCTGCCTCAGCTGCCTCCATCTCAGCCTCTGTCTGCTGGATGATTGCCGCACGGTTTACCTTTACCACATTCCGCTTAACCACAGGTGGCTTGTCTAAGAAATGATCCAGATCTTCCAATGTCTGGATATTCTTGGTTGGCTGTGCTGTCGGCTTTGCAGATGGAACTTCTCCAACCAGCTCCTTGATCCGATCCTTGATCAGGTTGATATCGGATTCCTTCTTGTTTGTCTTTAACTGCAGCTTCTCGCCACCATTTGTTGCCCCCTCTGGCTTCACCTGTGACAGGATCTGCTCTGCAGCTGGGGAAACCTCTGGTTTTTCTGCTACTGGTTCCGGCTTTGGTGCTTCCTGCTTTTCCATCACTGGCTTTGGTGCCGGTGCTTCCTCGACAGGTGCTGGTGTCTCCTCGACAGCCTCTGTCGGTTCTGCCACCTTCTCCTCTACCGGTGTTTCTTCTTCCTTTACCTGCATGCCAGCTGGAAGGATACTTTCCAGTTCTTCCTCTTCCTTTACAGGTTCCTCTGCTTCTTCCTCTTCGTCTTCTTCATCGTCGCCGATCTCCGGAAGTGGTGTATCATCCTCTTCCTGCAGGCTATTCATGATGTCGCTGATATTTTCTGCCGGTGCTTCTTCCTCTGCACTTACAACTTCTACACCGTCTGCATCAATGGCTCCAGCCTCCTCGAAGCTGATTCCTTCCTCTTCCATCAACGCCTCTGCAAGTCCGATCAAGCCACGCAGATTGAAGTTATCTCCATTGATATACGTGAGGAGCTTACCAACATAATTCAGATCCTCTTCCACATCGTATTTCATGTTCGCAAGCAGCTGGCGTACAAAGCTCTTGAATTCTACAGAAAGTGCGCCCTTGCTTTCGATTGGCAGGCACAGGAACTGTACTGTCTTCTTCTCAGCATCCACGTAGATAAATCCACGATTCAGCAATACATACGAAAGTGGAATCGCCTGCTCCTTCAAGGAAATCATCTCCTGTGCGACATTCCGCAGGATGAGCAGTACGCTCTCGCAATCATGCTCCTGCGCAATGTACTCCTCCAGAGATGTCTTGCCCGTAATCTGGTAGGTCAGATAATCATAATCGTCATCTTCTTCATAGATAATCTCTATCAGTTCTTCCGGCGCATTGTCCTGACAGTAATCCAAAACATCCTCATCTAACTCACAATCCTCGCCCATTGTGTATGACAGATATTTTTCTTCGCCGATGTTTCGCGCCCTAAAATTAAAAGTTCTCATAACGTCCCTCCTAATACATTATTTATTCCTATTGTGATTCTTCGGTTGTCGATTCCTCGGTGGATGCTTCTCCATCCGGTGTCACGCCGTTTGGTCCACCAATAATCTGTGTATCTATGTGATCTTCATAGTTTTCTGTAAAGATATGTGTACCTGCATCTTCGTCGCCAACATGGTAATACAGGTAATTATGCTCTTCCGGATACAATACTGCCTGGATACATGCCAGTCCCGGATTACAGATCGGACCTACCGGAAGTCCGGCATTCTTATAGGTGTTGTATGGAGAATCCAGTTCCAGATCCTCGTACAGAACCTGACTCTTGTCATACATTCCATCGGTCAATGGATATAAGACAGTCGGACACATCTGCAAAGGCATTTCTGCTTTCAGACGGTTGTTGATAACACCTGCAATCGTCGCACGTTCTGAATCCACCTTTGCCTCACGTTCTACAATGGAAGCTCTCGTCACAAGTTCAAATGCACTGTATCCAAGCTCTGCCGCACGATCCTGCAGTTCCTGTGTATAGTAGTTGTCGAACGTTCTCAACATATAATCGACTAATGATTCCGCTGTCGTCGACTCATAAATATCGTAAGTTGCCGGGAACAGGAAGCCCTGTACCTTATAATTGACATTGGCACCTGCCGGTATGTCTGCCAGATATGCAAAATCAGATTTCGTAACCGATTTGCATGCATTTAAAAATTCAGTTGCAGAACAGATTCCCTGATCTTCGCACCGCGCTGCTATCATCTCTACCGTAAAGCCCTCTGGCACAACCAGATAATCGACTGGCTGATCTTCCTCGAATGTCGGGCTCATGGCTGCCATCATCTGCAAGGTTGTCATACCAGTATTCAAGGTGTATGTACCACCATGCAGCTTGCCACGGTACTCAGAGTCCTGCAGACGCTTTGTAAATGCACGCGGATAATTGATCAATCCATTGTCCTTCAGGATCTGCGCGATTTCCTTGACAGATGCGCCTTCCGGAATCGTAACAGTTACATCTTCGCCCTGTGTCGACTCCGTTCCCTTGTATTCGTCCATATAATCATCGTAATAGGTTCGTATATGTTTATAGGTCATATTGGCAAGTGTGACAATCGCCACCAACAATATGATTCCCTTCACGACTCGAATCACCGTTTTTCTCACTTTTCGTACCTCTTCTTTGCATTTTAGTTTACATAACTTTTTAAAAAATTACACACTTGATGTAATTTTACAATAATGGTATTATACTATCATCTTTTAGATAAAAATACAAGAAAGGATGATAAATTTGAGTAATCCAATTGTTACAATGACAATGGAATCCGGCGATGTTATGACGTTCGAACTGTATCCGGATATCGCACCAAACACAGTAAAGAATTTTATCTCTCTGATTAAGAAAGGGTTTTACGATGGATTGATCTTCCATCGTGTCATCAATGGTTTTATGATCCAGGGTGGCTGCCCGGACGGAAATGGTACAGGAGGTCCTGGATATTCAATCCGCGGCGAGTTCGCACAGAATGGTTTTGCGAATGATCTGAAGCACGAACCGGGTGTTCTTTCTATGGCACGTACCATGATGCCGAACTCCGCCGGTTCGCAGTTTTTCATCATGCACAAGAATAGTCCGCATCTCGACGGAAGCTATGCTGCTTTCGGCAAGATCGTGGATGGTCTGGATATTGTGAATAAGATTGCGGATGTTCCAACCGACTACATGGACCGACCGCTTGAAGACCAGCGTATCAAGACCGTTACCGTCGACACGAAGGGTGTCGAGTATGACGAGCCGGAGAAGATGTAATCTTCTTAAACGGACGCACAGCGTACAAAATAGAAATCCCCTGCAGACACACTCTGCAGGGGATTTTTTCTACATTTCTTGCATTTTCTTGAGGAATGCCTTGGCACGGTCAGTCTTCGGGTTGTCGATGACATCCTCCGGCTTTCCTTCCTCAACGATCACGCCGCCATCCATGAAGATCACGCGGTCGGATACGCTCCGGGCGAAACCAATCTCATGGGTTACGATTACCATTGTCATCTTCTCTGCGGCAAGCTCCTTCAACACCTTTAAGATCTCGGCGGTCAACTCCGGATCGAGTGCCGATGTCGGCTCATCGAAGAAGAGCATCTTCGGTTTTAACGCAAGCGCACGGGCAATCGCCACACGCTGCTGCTGTCCGCCAGATAACTGATATGGATAATAGTCGCCCTTATCTTCTAAGTTCATCTTGCGAAGCAGTTCCTTCGCCTCGGCATACACCTCATCCTTGTCACGCTTCTGCACGTGGATCGGTGCATCTGCGATATTCTTCAGCACGGAATAATGTGGGAACAGATTAAAGTTCTGGAATACCAGTCCGTAATAGCTCTGGATCTCCTTTAAGTCTGCCTTGTCTGCATAGACCGGAACGCCGCTGTCGGAATTGACCGCTTCCTTTCCGCAGTACACCATGCTTCCGCCGTCAATCTTCTCCAGCATTGTCATGCAGCGCAGGAAGGTCGATTTTCCCGAACCGGATGGTCCAAGAATTGAGATAACCTCGCTCTCAGCCACCGACATACTGATATCCTTCAACACTTCGAGATCATCGAAGCTTTTCTTTATATTTTTTACTTCCAGTAAGTTCATCGTAGCCCTCCTATCTATAATAATTCATGCGTTTTTCGATCTTCTCCATCACAAACGCAACGACAAAGTTAAAGATGTAGTAGAACACACCGGCGATAAACAGCGGCATAATCGTTGTCTGTGCGGCTGCCACCTGCTTGGCAAGTGTAAACATCTCCGTATAAGAAATTGCAAATGCAAGCGACGTATCCTTAACCAGTGTGATAACCTCGTTTGTGACAGAAGGCAGGATGTTCTTCGCCATCTGTGGGAACACGATCTTGAAGAACGTCTGGATCTTGCTGTATCCTAAGATCTTCGCTGCCTCATGCTGTCCCTGTGGCACTGCCTGAATACCGGAGCGGTAGATCTCTGCGAAATATGCTGCATAGTTTAAGGCAAATCCAATGATAACCGCCTGGAAACGATAGCTTGTCGTAAGCGTCGCGCCAAACAGATAATATGGTCCGTAAAATACAACCAAAAGCTGTAACATCAACGGCGTACCACGTGCGATGGAAATGTAGAACTTCACCAGCCAGCGAATCGGTGCAATCTTACACATTCTGCCTGCTGCAACCAGAAGTCCAAGCGGCAGGGAGAACAAAAGTGTCAGGAAGAAGATTACCAGGGATGCGAGCAGACCTTCTGCAAGCTGCTTTGTGATCGAGCAGAACTTATCCCAGAAGCTTGTGTTCTTCTTGCCTGTGGATGTGGTATCTGTCGCAGTTGCCGCAGCGGCATTTCCATCCTGTACCTGATCGTCCGGCGACAGGCAGATGGACTCCTCCAGTCCCCATTTCTCTGCGATCTCCTCAAATGTACCATCAGCAAGCATGTCAAGCAATGTCGCCTGTACTTTATCACGAAGCTCTGTATTCCCCTTTTTAAATCCGATTCCGTATTCCTCGGAAGACAGACGATCCTCGAGCATCATGAATTTATCCCCGCGGGATT
>OIEI01000164.1_pt1 | contig 28938 bp, 27 predicted proteins | sample 1581781 | NCBI WGS metagenome assembly OIEI01 (sample SAMN01760935, study PRJEB22395) | human gut metagenome | reverse complement strand
CGCGATATCCGGTGCAAATGCATTACAGCGGTCGATCTTTGATACCAGCTTATCGCTCACAATCTCTCTCCAATGTCTGTGTTGAAGAAGAATAAAAATGCTATAACATTTATTTCCAGTGTTAACACAGTTCATACTTGGGCTAATAACGGTAATTTGAGTCCTGAGAATGCATATAAGAATGGTTTTATTGAGGATTCGCCATTCAATGTTGATGCATCGGATTTTCTTGGAATATTAGGAGGTACTGATGAGTAGGCAAATATTATTTTGCGTGGAATCCAATAATAAGGCTAGAACTGATTATCAGTATATTGAGGAGACATTGAAAAGATTTTATAAAGTGGATAGAAAGATTAGATATAGAGCAATATATTTAGGATCAAAAACGAAATACAATGCGAAAGATAAAGTAAGAGAGATAAATAAAAATATTAAAACATTTATAGGTGAGACAACTGTTATTTATTTTATTGATGTTGATGATTATGATACTTCTTATGACACAAAGAAATTATATGATGATATAGAAATCTATTGTAAAAAACATGGTTATGAGTTCGTTTTTTTTCATAAGGATGTCGAGGATGTTTATTTGGGGAATTCAGTTAAAGATAAGGAAAAAGTAAGTAAGGTTGCTGAGTTTAAAAGAAAAAAAATGATAGAAAATGTAGATGAGTTTATGTTGAGAATGGACTATCATAAAAGACATTGTAGTAATATACTTAAAGTATTGGATAAGTATTGGCAGAGAAAGTAGACAGTAAAACTACATATACAAGAAATGTTCATTTAAACAAATTATCTGATGATACAAGAAGCATCTAAAGGAGAATCGTTATGAATAAACATATAGAAAAAGCAATGGAGCTTCGAAACGAAACTCCAATGGTAAGCAACTGTTCCCAGACGATTATGCGTTGTTATGCTGAGGATATGGGAATTTCAGAAGAAATGGCAGCAGGGCTTGGCTGTAATTTCGGTGGTGGTATGAAATGCGGCGGTATCTGTGGCGCAATCACAGGTGGTTTGATGGTGCTTGGTGCCAAGGGCGTTGAGAATCCGGCAAAGGTAAATGAGTTTCGCAGGAAGATTGCGGAGAATCATGATGGAATGGTGAACTGTGTGGATCTGCTTCGCGCAAATGCGGCGAAGGGTGGCAACAAGAAGGAACATTGTGATAAGATGATTCAGGAAGCAATCACGCTTATAGATGAAATGGTGTAAAAATTTCTTGACGAAATTTATTATGTAACATAGAATGAGATTAATACAGTGAAAAGGAAGAAATCAATGTTCTGGAAGATGACAACATTGCAATTGAAAAAAGGTTACATTTTCGCTCCTAACGGGGATAGTGCGCCTTTTTTCAGGAATAAAGTCTGATTCATCAGAACCATTCTATGTAAATCAAGGTACATTATCTCCTTAACGATAAAATATAAGTTAAGGAGATTTTTTATGTTTAAAATTAAAAAACAAATTTCGAAGTTGTACATGGCGTCCATCTTAGGCAATCTGTCGCTGACGGGCGCGTGGGTCGCAATTCTTGCAGCGAGAGGATACAGTCTGATCAAAATCGGAATTGCAGAAACGGTGTTTCATATTTTCAGTTTGACGTTTGAGATACCATCGGGCGTTTTTGCAGATGTATTTGGACGAAAGCAGATGCTGGTGGTGAGCAGTATTATGCGTGTGATCGGAAGCATCTGCATGATTTGCTCAAAGAATCTGACGATGGTGTGTGTGGCAATCGCGTGTTTTGCAGTTAGCTATAATTTTTCCTCGGGATCTGGGGATGCGCTTGCATATGATTCGCTGAAATTAGTTGGTGAGGAGGTACGGTATGAGCGTTACGCATCCAATCAGTTGATTTTGTATCGGCTCTGCAATGGCATTTCTACATTGTGTGCAGGTTTTGCACTATTTGTTGGATATAAGATTGCGTATGCGTCGGATATTTTGGTGACCGGTATTCAGATTGGCGTGCTGTTGTCACTTCGCGAGATTCATTTGAATCACACAGGCGCGGAGCGGAAACAGGCGGTGTTGCAGTCGGTATGGAAGGAACTCAGAGGTTGTTTCGTGGAGAGTCTGCGTTTTCTGAAAGAGTCGAAGCGGGCAGTGTTTCTGATGACATGTAATTCCTTTGTCGGTGCGGTTGATATTGTATTGCTGTTTTTCTTACAGGCGAAGCTGCCGCAGACGGGTATGCCGGATTCAGCACTTGGAATAGCCTTGTTCATTATGGAGATGGGAGGAATCCTTGGAGCCAAGCTGATCTTGCAGTGTAAGAAGTTACGGTATCGCTGGGTGTTTGTGATAACGTCTGTGCTCGTTTTATGTGGCGTTTTGATTGAACATACAGGCGTCGCGGTACTTATGACGCTGGGCGGATTTGTAGCGGCATGCAGTGATGATGCATTGCAGGTTCGCACAGATGCAATCTTACAGGAAATGTTTCCGTCTGAGCAGCGGGCAACGCTGATATCAATGGAATCTTTTACATTTTCCATGATTATGATTGTGTTGTCGCCGCTTGCAGGAATTGTATTTTCCGTGTGGTAAAAAGAATTGCCGTCGATTCCTATTCGGAGTCGGCGGCAATGTATTGTGAAAATTCAGAAATATAACATAGATGAAAGACATTAAATAGAAGTTGTTAATTCCGAAACTGCACGCGGCGAAGCTTGGGGAACAAGCGGAGCGGGAACCCGCATTTGACCTTAGAGAAGAGGGAAGAATACACGGCAGTTTCGGCCTTTTTTGATTTCGTGGGATGTGTGTGTTGGTGCCGTTGAAATCTGGATGTAGTATACAATAGATATTATAAAAAAGGGGGATTATTGACTGAACATGCGAAATTCCTGACTGAACTTCATTTTTAAGATATTTATATGATAAAAAAGACAGCATAATAACAAAAATGAATTTAGGAGAGAAGGGGGATTTTGAGTCAAAAAGTGCTATTAAGAATGTTATAATACAGATTGACGATTAGAAAATAAATGGATATACTAAAAATAAGAATGGGGGTGAGTATATGCCGAACAAGATTAAGGATTTATTAGAGTTATATAAAGAAGAGATTGATAAACTAGGACGAGAGCATTTGGTAAAAATAATTTTGTATGGATCATATGCTCGTGGAGATTTTCGTCAGGATTCGGATATAGACATTATGATTCTTGTGAATGACTTGGATGATAGCTTGGTTGAATATGAAAATAAGGTGGATGATCTAACCTATGATTTTAATTGTAAATATGGAACAGAAATTATGCCAATTGTAAAAAATATAGACCAGTTTGAATATTGGAAAAACGCATATATGTTTTACAAGAATGTGGATCAGGAGGGGGTCATACTTTAATGGAAAAAGATACAGGAAGTTTTGAAGATATAGCACGGAATAAATTGGCACAGGCTATTGATGATTTGGAATCAGCAGACATTTTATTGGGAGCAGATAAATATAGAGCTGCAAATAATAGAGCATATTATGCAGTATTTCATGCAATTGATGCAGTATTATCTATGGAACCAGTTGCGTTCAAAAAGCACAAGGATGTGATTGCCTATTTTAATAAGAATTATGTAAATAAAGATGTTTTTTCGAGAGATATGGGAAGAAAAATATCCAAGTTAGAAATTATTCGTCATAAAAGTGATTATGATGATTTCTACATTGCCAGCAAATTAGATGCCACACCTGCCGCTGCAGTTACGATCGCTGCCGTGGTTGAAATGTTAAATGTATTCGAACGGTCTCCACCGGTTCCGACAATATCGATCACATTCATATCGCCACGGTCAAGCTTCGTTGCGAAACTGCGCATACCTTCGGCGCAGGCAGAAATCTCTTCGGCTGTCTCCCCTTTCATATGCAGGGCTACCAGAAATGCTGCGACCTGTGACTGTTCTGCCTCGCCGCTCATGATCTCCTTCATAACCTGAAGGGCTTCCTCTCTTGTCAGATTCTCTTTATTCATTGCTTTGCTGATCGCTTCTTTTATCATCGCTTTGTCCTCCTTATTTCATACCCAAAAACTGCTCCATAATTTTCCTTCCATCGGGGGTCAGGATTGACTCCGGGTGGAACTGTACGCCGTATACCGGGTAGTTCCGGTGCTCCACTGCCATGATCTCGCCATCCTCCGTGCGGGCGATTACCTTCAGCTCCGCCGGAAGCTTGTCTTCCTCTGCGGCAAGTGAATGATATCTGGCTGCCTGTAATTTTGGTTCCATCCCCTTGAAGATGGCGCTGTCGGTGTCGAGATCAACGATGGACATCTTTCCATGCATCAGCTTCTTCGCATATCCGATCTCGCCGCCGAATGTCTCGCAGATTGCCTGATGTCCGAGACACACCCCGAAGATTGGAATCTTCCCTTTGAAGTAATCAATGACTTCCTCACAGATTCCGGCATCCTTTGGTCTGCCCGGTCCCGGTGATACGATGATGTGATCCGGTGCCAGTGCTTCGATCTCCGCAATCGTCATCTCATCATTTCTTATAACCTTGATGTCCGGTCGGATCATTCCGATAAGCTGATACAAGTTGTACGAAAAACTATCGTAATTATCAATCAGTAATATCATGCTGCCATCTCCTTTCTTAGTCTGTCATTTCCTGTGAGATCTCGATTGCTTTCATCACAGCCTTTGCCTTGTTGATACATTCCTGATATTCATTCTCCGGCACACTGTCTGCCACGATTCCGGCTCCGCTTCGTACGAATACCTTTCCGTTCTTCTTATATGCGATCCGGATCGCGATACAGGTATCTAAGTTTCCGGTAAAATCAATATATCCGATTGCTCCCCCGTAGATGCCGCGTTTGTTGTTCTCAAGTTCATTGATAATCTCACAGGCACGGATCTTCGGTGCGCCAGACAAGGTTCCTGCCGGAAGGATTGCATCGACCGCATCTGTCACGGAGCAGTCGTCCCGCAGTTCCCCGCGTACCGTAGAACCGATATGCATCACATGCGAATACCGCTCGATGCTCATGTATTTCTCCACTTCCACGCTTCCAAACTTGCTGATCTTGCCGATATCATTTCTTCCGAGATCAACGAGCATATTATGTTCGGATCGCTCTTTCTCGTCTGCTAAAAGTTCCTCTTCGTTTTTGAGATCTTCTTCCTTCGTCTTTCCTCTCGGTCTCGTTCCCGCCAATGGGAAGGTATGTAACACACCATTTTCCAACCTCACCAATGTCTCCGGGGAAGCTCCCGCTACCTCGATGTCATCGCCGCTGAAGTAGAACATATACGGCGATGGGTTGATCGTACGAAGTACCCGGTAAGTATTCAGCAGGCTTCCGGAGAAATCCGCTTCCAGCCGGTTCGATAATACAACCTGGAAGATATCTCCTTCGTAGATGTAATTCTTCGCTTTTTCCACCATGTTGCAGAAGGCTTCCTTATCGAACAGCTTCCTGTATTCGGATGTCATCTTCGCCGGTTCTACCTCTGCTTCCTCTCCATGCTTGATCAGTTCAATGATCCCGGATATTTCTTCCACCGCATGGATGTAATTCTCCGTCAGGTTATCCGTCTTCGCATTCGCGATGATGAGCAGCTTCTGCTTCACATTGTCAAATGCGATGACCTTATCGAACAGCATCAGATCTACATCGTTAAACCCTTCCTCATCTTCCGCATCCAGATTCAGCTTCGGTTCGCTGTATTTGATGTAATCATATGCAAAATACCCAACCAGTCCGCCGGTAAATGTCGGGAATCCTTCGATCTTCGGACTCTTGTAATCTGCCAGAATCTCGTTGATACAGGCTTCCGGATGCTGTACCATTTCCTCGCGGATAACCGTTCCGTTCACATCAGTAACTTTCAGCGTTCCGTTCATGCATGTCACACAAAGCTTTGGCTTATAACCAAGGAATGTATAACGTCCCCAGTTTTCCTGATTCTCCACACTCTCTAACATATAACAATGCTTGCTTGCTTTTTTCAGTATCTTCAGTACCTGCATCGGTGTGCGGATATCGGAATAGATTTCCTTTAACACCGGAACAACCTTGTAATCCTTCTGATACTGCATTGCTTCTTCTAATGTTGGTCTGATCATCTCCAAACTCCTTTCTTCGTGACATGGTTCCAATAATTTATTCATTGCAATAAAAAAGTCCTTGACAAAATATACTTTTGTCAAGGACGGAATTCCCGCGGTGCCACCTTGTTTCATGAGAGTTTCCTCCCATGCTCTTTCAGAATACTATCATATTCCCTGCAACTAACGTATGCGAACGTCATAGAATACTCAGAGCGGATGCTCCTTTGACTATGCCCTCCGTGGTCCATTTGCTACCCTGCGTCCGACCCGGTTCTCAGCCTCCCGGATTCTCTGTACGTGCACGATGTAACGTTATCTCCACATCATTGGTTTCGTGTCACTATTCATTTTTGATAGGCTCATACTACTCTACTTCAGAAAAAATGTCAATAACCTTTTTTCAGTTATTTTTCCTTTGTCAAAACCATGTTAGCTTAATGCACTCAGACGTTCTGCAAGTGCCTGCAATTCTCCGACGATATCACCAACCTCTACAACAATCGAGCTGTTCTCCTCGCTGCTCTCAAGTGTTACGCTTGAATGTGCTGTCACTTCCTCGGTTGCTGCCGAGATTGTCTGAATACTATCCACGATTGCCTCATTCGACTGTGCCAGAGAAGATACCAACCCGGTCAGCTCCTCTGTCAACTGATGGATATCCTGGGTCCGGCTTGCAATCGTCTCGAAGCTCGATGCAGTCTCAGTCGCTGCGATGCTCTGTAACTTATTGTTATCAATCAGGTAGCTGACAACATTTACAACCTCTGTCAGCTCCTCAGAAATATTCCCAATCAGTTCGGCGATATTGACCGTTGCTTCCTGGGTCTGGTCTGCAAGAGCAGAAATCTCAGATGCAACAACCGCAAAGCCCTTACCTGCTTCGCCGACTCTTGCTGCCTCGATACTTGCATTTAAGGAAAGAAGGCTTGTCTGATCGGTGATGTTCCCGATGATATCGACGATTCCCTGCATCTGGCTTGCATATGCCGTCAGCTTATCGAGCTCGGTTGCCACCTTCTTGCTCGCCTCATCGCTTGTCTCCACCTGTGAGATCAGTTCGTCAATCTTATTCTTACCCTGTGCAACCTCCTTGCTCGCCTCATCCATATCGCTCTCGATCGTATCGGATACATGTTCCACACGCTCGATTACCTGCTGGATTTCTTCTGTCTTAAGAAGCTGGGACTGTACCGAATCCGCGGTATCGTTCGTTCCATTTGTTACTTCTTCCATGGATGCCTTTGTCTTTGTAACCGAATCCTCCAGCGTTGTCATCTTCTCCGAAACTGTCAGAATATCTCCGATCATATTCTCAGAGATTTCCAGTATCTGCTCTAACATTGCAGATACAGACTCCTTCTCCTGTGTGATAGCCTTCATCTTCGCTTCATTGTTCGAGATGATAACATTTGTCGCCATCACCATAAACAACGCGAACAGCAATGTAAACCCGATCCGGATTTCAACATTCGGAAGATCCTGCGGCGTTATCATGCCATTTGCTGCCATATAAATCACATGAATCAGGTTAAGGAGGAATATTCCTCCCGCTGCGCCAAAGCTCAATCGTTTCTCTCCATATACAATGACGAACAAACTAACAAGTGCACCATACACAAACGCAACCGGAGACACGGTTGTAAATATCGTAAAGGTGTAAAATACTGCATATGAATAAATCAAAATCCGTTTCAGATTTTCACTCGCCGGATTCCGCTTATATTCGATCCAGATTGCAGCGAGCGGCAGGATGGAAAGGGCTGCGAAGATTGCGAAATATCCGCCTGTCCGGCTGCCCTTGATTACCTCCGCAAGATAGCATACCAGCAAAACTGCATTATAAATCGTATACCCGGTTACCGTGAACCGGTTTGCCCGGCTCGTTCCCTCCAGACTATCCAGCGTATTTTTTACTTCAGCGACTTTTTCCTGCATCTTCTCCTGCATATTATCATGCGCTGCAGTCATCGCTTCTCTTATATTTTCTTCCATAAAGCGCTTTCCTCCTATGTTTTGTATTTATATCCTGTCCTGCTTATAATTCTACCACATTTGCATCGGTTCCTCAAAGCAAGAATCAATTACTTTGAAAGATTCTTCAACTCTTCAACAAGCTGCATATCTTCCGGTCTCACCTTCATGTTCGTACAGAGATTCTTCCCTTCTGCCGTTGTCACACTGATCTCTATGATTGAACCTTCACCAATCTGCGACGATGCCGCCTTGAAAAATGCCGGAAGCTTCGGATGATTCGTTGTAAACTGCGTCAACAGTCCTTTTGCTTTCATAAAATTCATTGGATTCATGTCTGTCACTCTCCTTTAGCCCAGTCAAATGATGTCCGCACAGCCTTTTCCCAGCCGCGCACACGCTCATTCTTCTCTTCTTCTGTGATCTGTGGTTCAAATATCCGCTCGATCTGTGCGTTACTTCGGATCTCGTCCATATCCTTCCAATAGGAAACAGCCAGTCCCGCCAGATATGCCGCTCCGAGCGCTGTCGACTCCACACATACCGGACGCCTGACCGGAACCTGTATGATATCTGCCTGCGTCTGCATCAGATAGTTATTCGCACTGGCTCCGCCATCCACATTCAGCGATTGCAGATGAATCCCGGAATCCTGATTCATCGCCGTAAGCACATCCGCCACCTGATAAGCGATCGAATCAAGCGTTGCCCGCACGATATGTTTTTTATTCACACCGCGTGTCAATCCCACGATCGTACCACGCGCGTAACTGTCCCAATATGGAGCGCCAAGCCCGGTAAATGCCGGAACAACATAACACCCTGCCGTATCATCTACCTGCGTGGCAAGTTCCTCACTCTGTGCCGCATCCCGGATAAATTCCATCTCATCACGCAGCCACTGTATCGCTGCGCCTGCAACGAAGATCGAACCTTCGAGTGCATAATTGATCTTTCCTTCTCTGCCCCAGCCGATCGTCGTTACAAGCCCGTGCTTAGAAAGGATCGGTGTCTCACCGGTATTCATCAGAAGGAAACAGCCCGTTCCATATGTATTCTTCGCATCGCCCGCCTGAAAGCAATTCTGTCCAAAGAGCGCTGCCTGCTGATCGCCTGCGGCACCCGCGATCGGGATTTCGCCGCCCAGCAGATTCGTACATGTATAACCATAGACTTCACTGTTCGAACGCACCTCTGGCAGCATGCATTCTGGAATATCCAACAGTTTTAAGATATCTGCATCCCACTGGAGCGTATGAATATTGAACATCATCGTCCGCGATGCATTGGAATAATCTGTCACATGCACCGCTCCACCGGTCAGCTTCCAGATGAGCCATGTCTCAACCGTTCCGAACAACAGCTCTCCGGCTTCCGCGCGCTGCCTTGCCTGTGGCACATGATCTAACACCCATTTTACCTTTGTCGAAGAGAAATACGGGTCTAAGATCAGACCGGTCTTTTGCTGGATCATATCTTTGATTGGACGCACATTCCCTTCTGCATCCGTCATCGTCTGTCCAAGCAACGCTTCACAATATTCTGCGGTTCTCCGGCACTGCCAGACGATCGCATTGCAGATTGGCTGTCCGGTCTTCTTATCCCAGATGATCGTTGTCTCCCGCTGGTTCGTAATTCCAATAGCTGCGATATCCTCTGCCGTCACATTGATCTTGGACATCGCCTCCACTGCCACACCAAGCTGCGTCGACCAGATTTCATTTGCGTCATGCTCCACCCAGCCTGGCTGCGGAAATATCTGTGTAAATTCTTTCTGCGCCATACTCACGATCTTACCACTCTTATCAAATAAGATACAACGGTTGCTTGTTGTACCGGCATCAAGCGCCATAATATAGCGTTTCTTTTGTTTCTCCAATTCCCGTTCCTCACTTTTGTCCAAATATTCTCTGATATCCGTAATTTAACTTCTGTTCCGGTTCCACAGCAGCCGCCATCTCCTGTGTTTCCATGCGCACCTGTATCTGCCTTGCCTCCTGCATACGGTTCTCACATTCCAGATTCCCGCAGTTCATACAGATGCCCTGGCAATGCTGTTCCGGATTGTCAGACAGCAATGCGAAAAACACCACACTTTTCGACGGCTGTAATACGCCATATTCATTTGCCGTAATATCATTTTCCTGTCCGATATCTGCCGGCTGTCTGCCATATACCTCTGCAAGCAGCTTCTGCATGCCATCGAGCGGAATTTCCTCTCCGACAAATACATACCGCTTCACATAGCGGCGATGGAATTTCGGATAGCTCTGATTGAAATCCGCATACATCTGCAAAAGCAGCTCATTTGCCACACACTCCACCATATAGCTTTCCGATAACGCGTGCTCCCGCTCATAATATTCCTGCAGACGATCCACACCTTCGCCAAGTGTCATCGCCACAAGCGCCGACTGTTCTGCATCGAGAAGCGGAACGCCCCGCATCCGTGTGTTGATCCGATAGATTGCATACGGTGCCATGTAAGTGCGAACCTTCTCATATACCTGCTGCAACGCTTCTTTTTCTTCTGTGGAAAAATGATATTTGCGCATCACCTGCTCGATAAATGCGTCCTTATTTGGTTGTTCAACTGCCATTCTGACTTTCATAGTTCCACTCTTACCGTTTAATTTTTTATAAAATCATATATGTCTTGATATACCCGTTTTCTGCCTTTTTCATTCAAAATCTCATGACGCATACCCTTGTACATCGCGCCCCGGACATCCGTATATCCAAGATCCTTCATAAAATGAATTGCTTTTCCAAAATCACTTGGACTGATCGCACATGGATCATCCTTGCCGGAGAAGAACTTGATTGGCAGATCCTTATGCTTCATCTGCCAGCCATCCTTATTGTATGTCTCCTGCAGAAGATAGACCAGATTCTCATAGCCATCTAATGTAAATGTGAAATTGCAATACCGGTCGTTGTTGTATTTTTCTACCGCATCGCGATCAGAATTGATCCACGCATGCTGTAATTTCTCCTTCTTAAACCGTCTCTCATAGCTCGAATTCATCATAATGTGATCCATAAGCTTTGAGTGCTTGCGCCTGCCCTTGCATCCACGGAGAATCTTCAATAACCGCAGTCCCGGGGCAATGCCACGCCGCATCGATGGGCTTCCGACGATCACTGCCTTATCGATCTCATCGTCATACCGCTTCAGATAACAGCGGGCTACGAGAGAACCCATACTGTGTCCAAGCAGAATATATGGCACATCTCCGACACTCTCTTTAATCAGTTCTGTCACCTGATGTGCATCTTCGATCAAGCCATCATATCCAGCATCGTAGAAGTACCCAAGATCTGCGTCACTCACGACGCTGCTGCCATGTCCACGATGGTCATGGATCACACACAGATACCCTTTCTCTGCCAGATACTTCATAAAATCATAATACCGTTCCTTGTGTTCACACATTCCATGCAGAATCTGCACCACACCGATGATCTTTGCTTCCGGCGCAACTGTCATCGCATGAATCTCTAGCTTATCTGCATGTGAATGAAATTTAAACTCTCTATATTTGACTGCCATGTATAGCCTCCTGTCTATTTAACGCCACATTTCTTACAAATATCCTGCAGACAGCACACATCACAATGCGGCTTCGTGCGCGCACTGCACACATCTCTGCCATGATATACCAACCGGTGACATAAATCACTGCCCTCTTCCGGTGGGATGATCTTCCACAATGCCATCTCGACCTTCTTCGGATCTTTCTCGCCATCCACAAGTCCCATCCGGTTCACCAGACGAATACAATGTGTATCCGTCACGATCGCAGGTTTACCGAACACATCGCCCATGATCAGGTTTGCACTCTTTCTTCCAACGCCCGGAAGTGCCAGCAACGCGTCAAAATCATCCGGTACATTGTCCTGATATTTCTCGTGCAACACCTTCATGCATGCGCAAATATCCTTCGCCTTGCTTCTTCCAAGTCCACACGGACGCACGATTGCCTCCACATCCTCTGGCTTCGCCTCAGCAAGTGCTGCCACTGTCGGATATTTCGCATACAGATCCTGCACGACAATATTCACTCTGGCATCCGTACACTGTGCAGCAAGCCGGACCTCGACCAGAAGCTTCCACGCTTCATCATACTCCAAAGTACATGTGGCATCCGGGTATGCTTCCCGCAAACGCTCTATAATTATAGCGGCTCGTTGTTTCTTCGTCATCGCATAGTATCTCCATTATTTTATCCTTTTTATCATACCAAATTTCATGAAAAATGAAAACCTTTTTCTCCCTCGATTTATCTTTGATTTTTCATCTTGACGTACCCAATTTTACTTTTGTATAATATTATAATCAAGTAAAGTAATTGACGCATCTTTCTATATCGTCAAGCAAGCATATTATACAACTGGAGGAACCGGATATGGATTTACGCATACAGAAAACAAGACAGAATATTTTTCAGGCATTCATCGAACTTCGGGAGAAATATCCTTTGGAGAAAATTACCGTCAAGGAGCTGACAGAACGTGCCCAGATCAGCAAACAGACCTTCTACCTGCACTACCGGGATATGTACGACCTGTCCGAACGTATTGAACAGTCCATGATTCAGGAGATGTTAAAGGAACTCCCTTACCCGGAAAATATCCTTACCCATACCGGTGAGGTCACAAAGCAGTTGTTCCAGAAAGCGATCGATCAGGGGCATAATTTCCGGATTGTCTTTTCCGGCTCTCGTGTCAGCGCACTCACCGAAGGACTGGAAACCTCCCTCAAAAATGCATTATACGAGAAATGTCCAAAATACCGCACCGATCTCCGCGCCAATATTCTTATCACGATTTTAGTACAGGGCTGTTACCATGCCTACGAGCAGTATTCGACCATCGACCAGGATCGTGTTGTCTCTATCATCAGTAAAATCGCAGATGAAATCTCAAACGAATGTAAGTAAAAGAAATCCTGAAAATGCAAAAGCGGTCAACTTGGGGATAGTTGACCGCCAGCTGCGTTATCAAATAACGCGAAGGAGAAATGTGTGTCTTGTGACACTAATATGAATCTTGGGGGGATTCTATATATATAAAGCATTCTCATGCTTTATACCAATCTCATAAGACTTCCTTCCTCTTTTGTCGATTCGTCTCTACACGAGTTATCTTTTGTAGAAATGTATCTCTTGAAGTCTATGGTTGTATAATACAGATTTTTTTTGGTTTTTTATATCAAATATATGTCTTTTTTTGCACTATTATGATATACTATAAAAAAATTTAAAAAGAGAGAATTATTAAGATTTTTAGAAGGAGTATCTATGAATATTGACAAAGAAGTAAACATGAAATTATTCCAACAACAACAGGAGCAAAGCCGCCATCTGGACTACGAGAAAGAATTTGGCATCTACAAAGCAATCGCCAATGGCAACATGGAGGAGGTAAAAGCCCGTCATAAAGAATACGAGGAACACAAAGGCTACACAACCGGTAATGACAAAAATGGTGTGTTATCTGCCGATCCATTACAGAATGCCAAGTATCACTTTGTAATCCTTGCAGCCATGACAAGCCGCTTCTGTGCACAGTATGGTCTTCCACGCGAGATTGCTTACAGCATGAGCGACATATTTATCCAGCGCATGGACGTGTGCAAGAAAAAGGAAGAAGTTGACAAGATTCAGACTGAAATGATCATGAGCTATACAAAAGCAATGCAGGACAACCGCAGCAAAGGTATCTATTCCAAGCAGATTGTCAAATGTGTCGACTATATTCAGGCAAACCTGCAACAGGAGCTTCGCTTAGAAAGCATCGCAGAATACCTGAATATGAATCCGACGTATCTCTCCCGTTTGTTCAAAAAGGAAATGGATGTGTCCATCTCCGCTTACATCAAGACCGAGCGTTTGAAAACTGCGGCACATCTGTTGCAATATAGTAATTATTCCATCTCTGAAATTTCAGAGTACTTAAACTTCTCCTCCCAGAGCCATTTTACAAGCTCTTTCCAGGAGTTATATGGACTCACACCGAAGAAGTACCGGGATTTACATACAAGCTGTGAATCTCCGGATCTGGAAGAATACGAATCGTAACAGCTATGATTGCGCAGCAATCTGTGCAACCAGATCTTCCAGATACATCCACCGGTCCATCTTTTCAGCCAGCGTTTGTTCGAGTTGTTCCTGCTCTTCATAGAGCCGTTGCAGTTCGGAGGAATTGCTGGCATTTTTTTCCATTGCAATTTTATTCTCTTCTATCCTCTGCTCCAATGTCGCAATATCATCTTCAATCGTATCATATTCCCGCTGTTCCTGATACGAAAGCTTCAGCTTCTTCGTGCGCGGTTTTTCTTTCCAGTTATCCGACTTTCCTGTCTTCGATTCAGCCGTCTCTGTCTTCGCTCCCGCAGATTTCTCTGCCGCCTGTTGTTCATACAGAACCCGTGTCTCGTAATCGGTGTAACCACCCTCGCTCTGCCAGAGTGTTCCGTCCGGGCGGAATGCGAAGATGCGGCGTACTACACGATCTAAGAAATAGCGGTCATGGCTGACTGCAACAACGATTCCCTGGAACGAATCCAGATAATCTTCCAATATCGTAAGTGTCGTGATGTCCAGATCATTCGTCGGCTCATCCAATATAAGGACATTCGGTGCAGACATCAAAACCTTGCACAGATACAACCGTCTGCGCTCACCACCCGATAATTTTCCGATCAGGCCATACTGGTCTTCGCCACGGAACAAGAACCGCTCCAGCAGTCTTGCCGCAGTAATCTTTCCTTCGTCTGTCTCTACATATTCCGCCACATCGCGGATGTAATCGATCACACGCTGGTTCGGGTCCATATCCTTGCCAAGCTGGATTTCCTGTGCGAAATAGCCAATTTTCACTGTCGGACCAATCACAACACTTCCGCTGTCTGGCTCTAAAATCCCCTGCATGATCTTAAGCAGCGTACTCTTGCCACAGCCATTTCGACCAACGATTCCAATCCGGTCATCCTTTAAGAAATGATATGTAAAATCATGAATGATCGTCTTTCCGTCAAAACTTTTTTCAATATGGTCAAGCTCCACCGTTGTCCGTCCAAGACGTGAGGAAACAGAACCGATCTCTACCTGTGCATCCTTCACTGGTGCGGATTTGCCTTTCATCTCCTCGTAGCGTTCCAGTCTTGCCTTCTGTTTTGTTGAACGCGCTCTGGCTCCACGCTTTACCCATTCAAGCTCCACACGCAGAATCGACTGCCGTTTGCGTTCCTGTGCATCTAAGATATCCTCACGGAGCGTCTTTCCCTCCAAAAATCCGGAATAGTTTGTTGCATACGAATAGATCTGTCCTTTATCCACTTCGATGATCCGGTTCGCCACGCTGTCAAGAAAATATCGGTCATGGGTTACCATAATGATCGAGCCTTTGTATGCGCGCAGTTCGTCCTCTAACCAGGTTGACATCTCACTGTCCAGATGGTTGGTCGGCTCGTCCAAAAGTAATATATCTGCTTTCGCTAGTAATGCCGATACGAGCGCCAGACGTTTGCGCTGTCCACCGGATAAGTGTCCGCATGTCTCTTCAAAATCCGTAATGCCAAGCTTCGTCATCATCGTTTTGGCTTCGCTCTCGACCGTCCAGTGGTTTTCCTCTGTGGCATGTCCCCGCACCACTGCCTGCAGCACGGTATCTGTCGGTTCAAATTCCGGTGTCTGTGGCAGATATTGTACTGTATAATGATTTGCCAGTATCACGTTTCCAGAATCTGGTTTCTCTATGCCTGCAATGATCTTCAGAAGGGTGGATTTGCCTGTGCCGTTAATTCCGATGATTCCGGCTTTTTCGCCTTCCTGTAAAAAGAAGGACGCTTTATCAAAGAGCTTGCGCTCGCCATATGCTTTTGTGATTTCATCGACGGTTACGATGTTCATTTTGAATGCTCCTATCATCTATCCAGATTTGGACGCGATTGCCATTCTTCGCAGACACGCTTCCGCTCGGTTCATCACGCAGTGGTACTAAATTCACGACAAACAAGTTTGCCGTTCATTAAGTACCAGCGTGCTTCAACGGTCTGCTTAAGAATTGGCAATCGTGTCCAAATCCATATACATTTTTGATGGGATATCTACGACCTTATCCCTATATAATCTCATTCGTAGTCAGGCAAATTCAGTAACTTTAGACTCAAGTCTATTAGTTCCTGCCTTCCGGATGAATTCATAATCCGCACCTTGCCTTTGTGGTCGTCAGTGCGCAGCAGGTCTTGTACTTTGAGGCGGCGCATGAGTTCGCGGGAGGTTCCAAGGCTACCATCGATCAGATGGATGTCACGGTCGCCAAGAAAATGGCGAAGTTCTTTCTTCAGAAACGGGTAGTGTGTACAGCCAAGAACGATGGATTCTGTGTCGTCGGTCAGGACTGGTGATAGCTTTTCTGCGAAATAATCGTCCAATTCCTGTCCATCCAGATCGCCATGCTCGACGAACTCCATCAATCCGTCACACTGGACTGGAACGATATCTGCCTGCTCCCGATACTTTGCCAAAAGGTTCTGAAACTTCTCCTGTTTGAGTGTCATCGGGGTTGCCATCACTAAGATTCTGCCTCCATGACTTTCCGTCACGGCTGGTTTCACGGCTGGTTCGATTCCCACGATTGGAAGCTCCGGATATGTATTTCGCAGCAGACGTACGGCTGCGCTTGTCGCTGTGTTGCAGGCAACTGCTAATCCTTTGATTCCCATATCCAGCAGTTTTTCTACCACTGCAAATGTCAAATCCCGGATTTCCGCCTGCGGCTTTACACCATAGGGTGCATGCAGGGAATCTCCATAATATATAAAATCTTCCTTCGGCATCAATTTTATGGCTTCGCGCAGGACGCTTAATCCGCCAAGCCCCGAATCCATAAATCCGATTGGGAGTTTTTGTTTTTCCTGTAATTTGTCTGTTTCTGACATGTTATAACCTTCTTGTCATATTTAATGTTGCGACACGAAGCGTGATGGTTTACGCACGCTTTATTCATTTGCATTGCCACGCCCATTCTACCACAGATACCTATACTTGTACAAACGAAAAATCGCAAGGCATATATGGATCAGTCCTTACGCCTTGCGATTTTATCAATATTTGCAGGCAATGAGCTTCTGAGTCAAAAGATATAGCTTACGTTGATTGCCCTAAAATGTACAATTGCTTTTTATTTGGTTGTATCCGTGCTGCGGATCTTATCCCTTACCGGGAATATCATGGATGGCGATACCGAAAGCTCATCAATTCCCATCTTCAGGAAGGTTTCTGTGAGAGTTGTATCGGCTCCAAGCTCGCCGCAGATTCCGACCCAGCAGCCTTCCTTATGTCCATTGTCGATCACCATCTGAATCATACGTAAGATTGCAGGATGGTGGGAATCGTAGAAATCATCCAGTTTCGGATTCTGACGGTCAATCGCCAGCGTATACTGTGTCAGATCGTTCGTTCCGATGCTGAAGAAATCAACTTCTTTCGCAAGCTCTGCACCCATCATAACTGCGGCCGGTGTCTCGATCATGATACCCTGCTCGACATCTCCATACGGAAGTCCCTGTGCATCTAACTCGGCTTTCACTTCGTCCACGATTGCATGAATCTTCTGCACCTCTGCCACGGAAATGATCATCGGATACATGACACCGATATTTCCATAATAGCTTGCACGGAAGATCGCGCGAAGCTGTGTCTTGAAGATTTCCGGCTGTGTCAGGCAGATACGGATTGCACGATAGCCCATTGCCGGGTTATCTTCCTTATCCAGATTGAAATAATCCACCTGCTTATCTGCACCGATATCCAGTGTACGGATAATGACTTTCTTGCCTGCCATATTCTCCGCAACTGTTTTATATGCCTGAAACTGTTCTTCTTCTGTTGGAAATGTATTGCTCTCTAAATACAGGAACTCGCTTCGGAAAAGTCCGATGCCCTCTGCATCATTCTGCAGGGCAGATGCCACATCCGCAACACCACCGATGTTCGCGTACAGCTTGATTTTCTTTCCATCGAGTGTGATATTTTCCTTGCCCTTCAGTTCCTGCAGCAAGCGTTTCTTCTCTTCGGCTTCCTGCTTCTTACTCTCGTATTCTTTCACAACATCATCGGTTGGCTCTACATAGACACTGCCATTGTAACCATCGACAATTGCGAATTTGCCGTCGACATTTTCCTCGAATTTAACACCGATCAGTGCCGGAATATTCATCGTCCGCGCCAGAATCGCTGTATGGGAATTCGTTGAACCATGTCTTGTCACAAACGCAAGCACCTTCGACTTGTCAAGCTGCACCGTCTCACTCGGTGCCAGATCATCTGCCAGCAGAATCACCGGTTCGTCACCATCTAATACACTATCTTTCTTTCCCTGCAGAATCTTCACAACGCGATTGGAAATATCTTTTACATCCGCGGCACGTGCTTTCATATAATCATCGTCCATCGCCGCGAACATGTTCGAGAAATTATCACCTGTCGTTGCAACCGCATACTCGGCATTGATTCCCTGATTCTCGATCATGTGTGTGATTGCTTCCACATAATCAAGATCATCCAACATCATCTGATGTACATCAAATATCATCGCATTGACTTCTCCGACTTCCACCAGTGCTTTTTCGTAGAGTGCCTGTAACTGCTCCTTTGCGGTTTCCTTTGCCTCTTCAAATCGTTTTACTTCTGCGGCTGTGTCCTCGATCTTTACACGTTTGACAGTACTTTCATCCTTGTTATATACGGAGATCCGACCGATTGCAATTCCGCCAAATACACTTTTTCCTTTTAATTCCTGCATACTCTCACCCGGCTGTATAAGACCTTCCCTTTCTTCGTACATCAATTACAGATTCTCGTTCATGAATGCGGAGAGTGCTGCGATTGCCTCATCCTCCTGCTCACCGTCTGCCTGCAGGATCACTTCCTGTCCCTGCTTTGCGCCAAGACTCATGACACCCATGATACGCTTTGCATCAACGCTTCTTCCGTCCTTTGCGATCGTTACCTTGCAAGGATAAGCGGCTGCGAGCTTTACAAGCTGTCCGGCTGGTCTTGCGTGGATTCCCTGTGCATCTGTGATTACATAACTAAACTCTCTCATAATTTTATTCTCCTTTTCTTTTATGGTTATTCCAACATCTATGTTTTCTTTTCGAGTTGCGTATACTACACATTCTACGCAGACGCGCTCTCGCTCACTTCCACACGCAGCGGACACTAAATTCACGTCAAACACGTTTGCCGTTCATTAAGTGCCGGCGTGTTCCAATGGTCTGCTTTAGAATTGTGTAGTGTCCCGCAACTCTATCAACAATATTAGATTTTACAATCCTATATAAAAATCATATGATATAAAATTCTTCGGTCGTGTGACCTTATATTATGCAACTACTTTCTTCTTTAATACTCCGAGCAGGAGTGCGGAGATGATACTTCCGACTACCAGTGCGACAAGATACATTGCGGCGTGTCCGACAACCGGGAATACGAAGATTCCACCGTGAGGCGCCATCAGTGTACAGTTAAACGCTGCGGAAAGTCCACCAGCGACACCTGCACCAACCACACATGCCGGAATGACATGTAACGGATCGGCTGCGGCGAATGGAATTGCTCCCTCTGTGATGAATGAAAGTCCCATAACGAAGTTTGTAGGACCTGCCTTGCGTTCCTGCTCTGTAAACTTGTTCTTGAACAATAAGGATGCGATTGCAATTGCGATTGGAGGAACCATACCTCCGATCATAACCGCTGCCATGATATCATAATTTCCGGCTGCAATCTGCGCGGTACCGAATACATACGCTGCCTTGTTGACCGGGCCACCCATATCGACTGCCATCATCGCGCCAAGCAATGCTCCAAGCAGGATAATATTTGCGCCACTCATGTTCTTCAAGCCATTGTTCAAAGCTGTATTGATAAATCCGACAACCGGTTCAATCACATACACCATACCTGCTCCGGTAATCAGCAATCCAAAGACCGGGATCAGCAGGATCGGCACCATTCCTTCCAGTGCAGAAGGAAGCTTCGAGAAAATCTTCTTCAGCAGCAATACAACATAGCCTGCTATAAATCCGGCAGCCAGTGCGCCGAGGAATCCGGACTTTCCATTTGCTGCAATGGCACCACCTAAGAAGCCAAGTGCAAGTCCCGGACGGTCCGCGATACTCATTGCGATAAATCCGGCGAGAATCGGCAGCATAAAACTAAATGCCACGCCACCAACCTGAGCCTTCAAGAAATAAGCAACCGGCGTCAATGTGCCGAAGTTACTCTTTACATCCGCAACAGAACCATACTTGTCAATCAGATACTGCGGAACGTGGTTTAAGTCAACGAGCAATCCATCAATCAGGAATGCAAGCGCGATCAGAATACCACCGCCAACGACAAATGGTAACATATGCGATACACCGTTCATCAGATGCTTATAAATCTGGTGTCCGACACTTTCTTTGCCCTCGGTCTCTTTGCTTTCGGCTGCATCACCGCCTGCTTCATAGACAGCTGCTTTGCCTTCGGCTGCTCGTGTCAGTAATTGTTCTGCCTTATTGATACCATCTGCCACCTTGCAGATGATCACCTTCTTGCCGTGGAAACGATCCATCGGCACCTGCGTATCTGCAGCTACGATGATCGCATCTGCTTCTTTGATTTCTTCTGCAGTCAATACATTCTTGGCTCCGCCGGAACCTCTGGTTTCTACCTTGATTGCGTAGCCCAGCTCCTTTGCTTTCTTCTCCAATGCTTCGGCAGCCATATAAGTATGTGCGATTCCGGTCGGGCATCCCGTTACTGCTAAAATCTTCTTTGTTGCTTCTGAGATAGTCGGAATCTCTTCCTGCTTGGCATCACCATTTTCCGCCTTGTCAATGATACTTAAGAATTCATCTACTGTCTTCGCGGATTTCAATGCGTTCGTGAAATCCCCGTCCATAAGAAGCACGGATAATTTGCTCAGTACATCGAGATGTACATTGTCTGCGGTATCCGGTGCTGCGATCAGGAACAGCAGATGTACCGGCTCGCCATCCAACGAATCGAAATCAACACCATCCGGAATCACCATCGCTGCAAGTCCTGCCTGCTTCACGGCTGCCGACTTACAATGCGGAATCGCGATTCCTTCTCCAATTCCGGTTGTTCCTTCCTGTTCTCTTGCATACACACCCTTGCGGTATGTGTCAACATCTGCGATCTTTCCGCTCTCTGCCATCAAGGCTACGGCACGATCCAGTGTTTCTTCCTTCGAGCTTACCTTCGCACCAAGGTAAATGCTCCTCTTGTCTAACAAGTCTGTAATTCGCATATGCAACCCCTCCTTTATCATTTTTTGCCGAAGGTCTTCACGTACAAGCCTTCGACTTCTTCCTTCGTTGCTAGCTCTTCCGAAAATGCACTCGCACTTCCGGTACATACACCCATTTCAAATGCGTTTCTATAAGCATCTGCTCCGCCATCTGTAATCAGATATCCGGCAATAAATCCGGCGACCATCGAATCTCCGGCACCGACGGAATTTTTCACTGTGCCCTTTGGAGCCTCTGCCCGGTACTCACTTCCGTCCTCCGCAAGTAATACCGCGCCATCCCCTGCCATGGATACAAGCACATTTCTGGCTCCCTGCTCCTGCAGCTTCTTCGCATATTTGCATACATCGTCTTTGTCTTTGATCTCCACACCGAAGATCTCGCCGAGTTCGAAATTATTCGGTTTGATCATAAACGGCTTATATGGAAGCACATTCACCAGAAGATCTCTTGTCGCATCTACGACGATCTTCAACTTCTTGTCCTGCAGACGTTTCATGATATCCATATAGGCGGACTGCGGCAAGCTCTCCGGAATCGAACCTGCCAGCACAAGGATATCGCCCCCCTGCAAGGTCTCTAACTTCTGATATAGCTGTTCCAATGCATCCGCGGAAATCTTCGGTCCCTGTCCATTGATTTCGGTTTCCTCCTTCGCGCGGATCTTGACATTGATTCGTGTCATGCCTGCATCTAACTCAATAAAATCGCTTTCCACACCTTTTGCCTTCAACATGGATTTCAAAACCTCTCCGGTAAATCCGGCCGTAAATCCAAGTGCCTGATTCTCGAATCCAAGATTCTTCAATACCATAGATACATTGATTCCTTTTCCACCCGGCAGAATCTTCTCGCCACTGGTACGGTTGACATATCCAAGATTCACGCAATCCAGATCCTGCACATAGTCGAGAGAGGGATTAAATGAAACAGTGTAAATCATACGCTCACCTCCGTGATATTCTTCATTCCTCTGTACTCATTATTTTCAATCTTCGTTGTAATTATCCTTGCAGACTTGAATTCCGCAAAACTAATCGAACAAATCTCACCGAATTTGCTGCTGTCGCACAGCACATAGCGTTCTTTCGTCTTCTGCATGGATTTCTTCTTCACCATTGCTTCTTTGACATCCGGTGTTGTAAATCCGTTGCCCTTTGTCACGCCGTTCGCACCCCAGAAGCCTTTCGTGAAGTTGTATTTATCCAGAGAGATAATCGCTTCTTCTCCAACGATCGCTTCTGTGACCGGCTTGAACTCACCGCCAAGGATATATGTCGTATAGCCTTTCTGTGACAAATGCTTTGCATGTGCAAATGAGTTTGTGACGAATATCACATTCTTCGCTGTGATATAGTCAATCATCAGCTCGGTTGTCGTTCCGGCATCCATATACACCACATCCTGATCCTTGATCAATGCTGCCGCATATCTGGCAATCTCAATCTTTTCTTCCCGGTTGATCTCCTTCCGGTATTCCACCGCATCGTCCTTCACATGGAAGCTTCCGCCGATTGCCATCGCACCGCCATGTACCTTCACCAGTCTGCCTTCCTTATCCAGTGCGTTCAGATCCCGCCGGATCGTGGACTCGGAAATATCAAGAAGCTGCATCAGTTCCTGTACGGAAACGCTGTGTCTTTGTTCTACTGCTGCAAGTATCGCCTGCTGTCTTTCTTCTCCTAACATGTTTCTCCTTTCCGTCAAAATCGTTCATTTTGTTTCATTTTCGTTCAACTTTTCTATATAATAACGCCATTTTCCGTCATTGTCAATCATTTTCTTTCATTTTTCTCCAATTTTCAGTCAATTTTCCAATCAAATTCCGTCAAAAGTCACATACCATGTAATATGCCCAAATTACCGGCATAAAAAACAGGACAGCTGACTGTAAATCAACTGTCCTACATGCATTTATACTGTGTTGTTATTACGCCATCTGCGTCTGAAACAGCGTATCGATCTCTTCTTTCGTTGCAAGCTCCTCGGAAAATGCACTGGCACTTCCGGCACAGATACCAAGCTTCAACGCATACTCATAATCGTCACGCTCGATATAACCTGCCAGGAATCCGGCAAGCATCGAATCACCGGCACCGACAGAGTTCTTCACCTGTCCCTTCGGTGCGGCTGCGCGAATCACTCTGCCATCCTCTGTCACAAGGACTGCACCCTGATACGACATGGAGACGAGCACATTTCTCGCGCCACGCTCCTGCAGCTGCTTCGCATACATCTCTGCCTGATCCATCGTTGTTACTTCCACACCGAACAGGTTTCCAAGCTCGGTACGGTTTGGCTTAATCAAAAATGGGTGATACGGAAGAACATTCGTGAGCAGTTCTCCGGTCGCATCCACGATAATCTTGTTGTTATTATATTGCAGCATCTGCATGATATCCATATACGTTGTCTTGGACATACAGTCTGGCAGGCTGCCTGCAAGTACCAGATAATCATCCTGATCCAGATATCCAAGCTTCTCATAGAGCTCTGCGATATCCTCGCTCTTGATCTCCGGTCCCTGTCCGTTTACCTCTGTCTCATCGCCACAGCGCATCTTGACATTGATACGCGTCAGTCCATTTGCAATATCAATAAAATCCGCGTTCATATCACGCTGCATCAACAGCGCTTTCAAAGCTTCCCCGGTAAATCCCGATGTAAAACAGATTGCCCGGTTATCGATACCGAGATTCTGCAGTACGATGGATACGTTGATGCCCTTGCCGCCCGGCAGAATCTTCTCACCTGTCGTACGATTCACCTGGTTGCGTTCGAATTCCGTCAAATCCAGAATATAATCCAGCGACGGGTTAAATGTAACTGTATATATCATATTTTTCCCTTTCTCTCTATGCGTAGATCCCGAACCAATACATTAATTTTATAATACCCTATTCCCCGCGTGATTGTAAATGTTTTTTTATCTATACATTCCGGGAATTCCTATACGCTTTTGTCACTCCTTTACGGACAGTATAATTACCATCACTAAAATACATGCCATACCTACCAGATCCATCGTCGTCATGACCGTTCCAAGCCACAACACGGAAAAAAGTGTTGCCGAAACCGGTTCCACGCTGGAGATCATGCTGGCACGCACCGGGCCGATGTCATGTACTCCCTGCAGGAATAACAAAAACGACATCATCGTTCCGATCAAAACCATCGCCGCAACTGCTAATATTCCATGGAAATCGAGATGCACCGGAATCGTCCATACCTTGACGATACAGCTATATACCACGCCACAGATCAGCATGCCATAGCCAACGACCGGCTGACTGCCCCATTTTTTTAGCATCCGCTCCGGAAGCAGGGTATACATGCAGAACCCAAACGCCGCAAGCAATCCCCACTTCAGTCCCTCTTTCGAGATACTCATCTGATGGATATTTCCATGCGTTGCGATGAGAAAAGTACCGCCAACCGCCAGAAGCACCGCCACAATCTCGCGAAACTTCGGCGGACGCAATCTGCGTACACAGGATATGATCAGCACCATCACCGGTGCCAGATACTGCAGTGCCGTTGCAATCCCGGCGTTCGTATGATGAATCGCCTCTAAATATGCATACTGACACAAGCCCACGCCGAAAATCGCAAACAGGATGATTCCGAAGAAATCCCGTGTCGATTTGAATATATCAAATGCCGCTTTTCGCTCGCGGATAATATATGCAATTGTGAGGATCACACCGGTGACAAGCATGCGCATACAGGAAAGCCATGCCGTGTTGATGTTGTAGTGCGAAAACAAAAACTGTCCGCAGGCACCCGAAAATCCCCACGAGATTGCGCCAACCAGTACGCACAGCACACCGCGCAGCTGATTCCCATGTGTACCCTCATCATAATTTCTTCGTTTACTCATTGCTGATTTACCAGAACAGCTTTGATCTCGTCCACATTCGCATATCCGTTTTTCTCCATGATATACTTCAAAGCCTCCTGTATATCCTCCTCTGTCAGGATAATCTGCTTGCTCTCCTCTGTTACGACCGTACAGCCGCCCTTCATATCACAGCATCTGCCACTACAATTATTCTTCTGTATATTTTTCCGGCTGATCGCACCGATTTCCTCGAGCGTATTGATCATGCGGTACACGGTCGCAATTCCAATGCTGTTGTCTCGCTTATGCGCCAGAAAATAAACTTCCTTACAACAGGTATATTCTTCATTTGCAATAATGTCGACGATCAGCTTGCGCTGCTCTGTCAGACGATATCCATGTTCCTTGAGTGACGCAAGAATCTCTTCCTTACTGCTTGCTACCTGTCTGATTGGTTCCTGATCGTTCATTCTGTCACCTCTTTCGATTCTATTTCATTCTTTTTATTTGCGCTCTTTAATTTTTTGACGGTACTCTGGTACAAGATTACGGATAATGTCGTTCCGATCGTCCACCCGACCGGCCATGCAAGCCAGATTCCGGTGCTGCCCCATTCCCTTGAGAAAAGCGCGGCTAAGATCACACGCAGAAACAGATCCAGAAATGTTGTAACCATAAACTGCTTCATTGCTCCAACGCCCCGCAGGACACCGTCCGTAATCAGCTTGACCGACACCACAAAATAAAATGGTGCTAATATATGCAGGAATTCAACACCGACCTTCTTCGCCTCGATACTGTTTTCATCCATGAAAAGCTGCACCAGACTGCCGCTGCACATAAGATACAATATTACAACCGGCACGCATGTAAGAAAGATCAGCTTCAGTGCTGCCTTGCAGCCCTGACTGATTCGTTCAATCTTCTGTGCACCAAGATTCTGTGCCGCAAAATTCGAGACGCCGTTTCCAAGCATCGTAAATGTCGTGATGACCATGTTATTGAGCTTCACGGCTGCCGCATATCCTGCGATCACGTCTGAGCCGAAGCTGTTGATGATACTCTGGATGATGATATTTCCGATTGACACGAAGCCCTGCTGCAGGGTACTTGGTATCGCGATCTTCAGCATCTTACCGAAGATTTCTCCGGAGAATACCAGCACCTTCTGATGTCCTTCGTGTTCATCCTTGATCTTACGCAGCCGGAGCAGCACAACGATCACGGACAGGATACAGCTTACACCCTGGCAGATAAATGTCGCCCACGCGACACCTGCCACGCCCATATGAAAGCTCTTTACAAACAGGATATCTACAAATACGTTCGATACCGATGAAAAAGCTAAGAATATAAACGGTGTTTTCGAGTCTCCGAGTGCCGAGAATATACCGGTTGCAATGTTATAGAAGAACAAAAATACAAGTCCGCCGGTATACACGTCCAGATACAGCTTGGAATCTGCAAATATATCTGCCGGTGTGTGTATCAGATGCAGCAATGCGCCGCCCGCAAAAAGTCCGGTCAGTGTCAGAATCAGACACAGCACCGCCGAATATATAAACGTCGTATAGACGGTCGTCTTCATCTTCCGGTAATTCTTCGCCCCGAAAAACTGCGCCGCAATGACGGAATTCAAGGTACACCGATTGCGCCGGTAGTATCTAATATTATATTTCGCTCTGTTGACATTAGAATACAAAGATATTGCGATAAACAAAGAGTAATGTATAGTAGATATGTGGATGATTTAATGTTTTCGTCAGAAGATCGTGGTAAGCTATTTAATAAAGATTTTTGTAAGACGATAGAAAGAATTTTGCAGAGCGAAGGGTTCAAAATTAATTATAGTAAATTAAGGCGAGCTCAAAATAGTATCTCAATTAATGGATTTTGTGTTGATGAAAATGTTAGATTATCTCGCAAGAAGTTGGCACCTATTAGCAGAATTTTATATTATATGGAAAGACATAGATACGTAAGATCTAAGAACTGGATTTTAGATTATAATGATTTTATGGAAAAGTACATAAAAGAGAAGAATGTTAAAATTGAGGAAGAATATGAATTAATTAATTTATTGGCGGGGTATAGAGCATTTTTAATTAATACGTTAAAACATTCAGAAGATGAACATTTTGTTAGACGAACTAAAGGTATAATTAAAAGAATTGAAAAACAAATTGATAATATAGAGCAACTAAAATAAGATATGTGATAAAACATTATTTGGTAATGAGTTTACAAGGAAACAACAGGTTGCTTTTATCGTAAGCGATTGTCTGTTAAGATAGCATCATGGAGGTGAACGTGATGGAAACGAAAAATGTGATTTTGGAACTTCGTACGAAGCGGGGATTATCGCAGGATGAATTGGCCGAGAAAATCATGGTGACAAGACAGGCAGTATCGCGCTGGGAGAATGGTGAGACAGTGCCGAATACGGATACATTAAAACTGTTGTCGAAAGTATTTGATGTATCGATCAATACGCTGCTTGGACAACCGAGAAGATTGATCTGTCAGTGCTGTGGCATGCCGCTCGAAGATGAGATCATCGGGCATGACCGGGATGGGGAAATGAATGAATCGTATTGCAAATGGTGTTATGCAGATGGCATGTATACATACAGCAATATGGATGACCTGATCAATGTTGCAGTCAAGCACATGGTGACGGATGAATTCCCGGAGGAACAGGCACGTGCCTATATGAAAGACCTGCTTCCGAAGCTGGATTATTGGAAGCGGTACGATGAACTGAGCGATGGTGGACAGTTCGATGAATTCAAACATCAGTTGATAAAAGAGATCAATGATCTTCACATCGAAGGATTACCGAAGGTGGAGAAGCTGAATGCACTTGTCGGTCAGTATGTGAATCTGGCGTATCCACTTCCAAGTGGCGAGACAGTAAAATTCTTAGACGACAAGAAAACGTATCTTGGTAATCAGTTGGAATGTGAGTTCGGCGGAGACCGGTATTTCGGTGTGCTCGCAGGCATGGATTTTATTTTGGTGAGTACCTATGATTCGAGTGGTGAAAATCCGGAGCTGGTCGTATATAAGAAACGATAATGATGAATAGAAGTGTTTGTAAAGAGCCGAGTGATTGGCTCTTTTTTTGTCGTTTTAACAACTTAAAGTAAATAAAAATTGATAAAAATATTATATTTGTTTAATATTATTGACATAAGGAGTTGATGATATGCCGAAAAAATCAATTGTATTATTACCGGAAACAGAAAATATATTAGAACAAATGGGGCTGCAGATAAAATATGCAAGATTAAGAAGAAAAAATTCAGCGGAGTTGGTTGCAGAACTCGCTGGAATTAGTAGAGCAACGTTGGTTTCTATCGAGAAAGGAGCACCATCCGTTGCAATCGGCTATTATGCAGCAGTATTGCATGCACTTAATTATATGGATAAAGATTTGCTGCTGATTGTAAAAGATGATGAACTGGGACGTAAATTGCAGGATTTGGATCTGCCTGTCAGAAAGCGTGTAACAAGGAAGGGATAATTTTATGAAAAAGAAGTTACTTGAGATAGTTGCTGAAATAGTTATAGAGAATTTGGAAAAGAAGTTTAAGAAAACAAAAAAATTAAATGGTGAACAAAACAATAAAACAATAAAACGAAAGTATTTGGGGAAAATTTATGCTTGCTTTGATTACCGGTTTCTTATTCTCTTTATCATATGTCTTTGTAACT
>OIEI01000151.1_pt1 | contig 29898 bp, 21 predicted proteins | sample 1581781 | NCBI WGS metagenome assembly OIEI01 (sample SAMN01760935, study PRJEB22395) | human gut metagenome | reverse complement strand
ATGCGATTTCGCGAGTAGTTGTTCTCCTGGAAGAAGGCGATGCATTGTCCAATCAGTGTTTGGATTTCTTGTTCCTTCATAACAATTGATATTAAATTACTTGGCTTATGCCTTTCATATAATATAACGTTATGAGAAGTATTTATGTTTAGTAGCCAACGCAAAACTCACAAAGTCGGTCTGTTTGCATCCTTTCAAGCAACACTACTTTGCATAATGATATACTTGTCATAAAAGAACGACTCAATCTGCCATCTGTTGCGGTAGATGTTGGCAATTACAAGCGGTCCGAGTTCGAAGTTGTTGGCAAGGAAGATGATAACCTCTTCTTTCTCAGCGTCATAGAACTCAACAATGCGCAAGTCTTTAGGATACTTTTTCCGGCTGGCATAGCCTGTAAAGCGAATGGTCTTATCTCCAACGATACCCACCAGGTCATTGATGTTGTAGTTGGTCTCAACCACCTCATACTTCATGGGAGTCTTTGCCCTGGTAACGAAGTAGGTCTCATTCTCGGTCATCCGGTAAAGGGCTTCCAAGTCCACATAGGCCTTGTCCATCGTATAGATTGCCCACTTGTATGGCTCGTACACATCCAGATAGTTGCTATCATGATATCTGCTATCCGTTATGTAGATGGAGTCCGGTATGCTTCCGCGTAAGTCCAAGACAGTATGCATCTTAACGCCGCCTTTCGAGTACTTGCCAAGAGCCCATTCAGCCAGCTTGATGCTGCAAGGAATGGTGGCGGAGTCTATCGCGAAGATCTCCCAGCCGGGAAGATGGACGTCAGGAATATCCTCCTTTGCGTACATCGGACGCTCTTTGCGGATGAGCCACATGCCAAGTTCCTCGAAGATCCTGTAGTCCCGCACCTCGTTTGCCTTGGACAAGGACGAAGGGTCAACAACCGTTGGAATACCAAGGTGATAGGCTGCCTTTTTGATTGACCCTATAACTAAAGCAATGTCTTTCAAAGACTTGCATCCGGCCATTTGGCCAAACATAAGATGAAGACAATGACTGTAACTGTTCAGATTCTTGGCGTGGAAGTCTCCGTTGTACTTTTCAACGGCGACTTCGAAGACCCATCTGGGGAAGTATGCCATTACTTGCGAGAAGACATATTTGCCTTGGTTCATAATTTGCGGCTTTTAGCAGCCACAAATTTAGCCAAACGCTCACTTCAAATCGTAAAATGTCAAAGAGCTATTTAAATAATTTGTAGTTAAGGACTTGCAACGATGTCGAATCGATTTATCGCATCGGAAAGCGATTCAAATCGTGAATAAGCCAAAACATCGGTAAAACATTAAATATTAATAAGTTATATAAACAGCGCATTAAATTAACGCATCACTAGTATACTCGAATATTTGATTCGCTTGAAAAAAGGTTGATTCATTGAGAAACGTGTAACCTGTTCCAACTATTCGTTTAAAATATTATATCAAATTCTCTGGTCTGAGTTTTACGATAAACGGTGGTTGTGATGAGCGCGTATATCCTTCAATATAGGGAGTTTGCTTTCCTGCGGAAAGTTGCTCTACTTGTTCTGCTGCAAGTGAGTGAATATAACCAATTCCATATACACCATTTTGGTATTCTTGGTTTTGAACTATATCCTTTGCGGTCTGTAGTAGTGAGTGAATATAATAACCTCCGAATTTTGAGTTTTCTGCTGCTTCTTCTCCTGGAGATACAGATGATGCCACGACAAACATTCCTTTGGGTAATTTTCGCAATACATCATTGTAAAGTTTTCGACATTTTGCCCTGTCTGTTTCTAAATCAACAGCAGAAAAAGTCCTTGATTCCAAGATGCCACCTTTTTCCAACTCTTCGATCACTTGACAACTGTCTGATATCAACATTGTGGTTGTATTTTCGCCAATCCAATCTTGTAACCAGGCATTATAGATTCCTTCATTGTGATTTAACCAGTAAACAGGACCTTTTTCTTCATCATATGACCCATGACCCGTATAGAATATAAGGTAGTAATCAACTAGTCCTGCATTTCTGAAATAATTTTCAAGCCACTCGGCTGTACTGTTGTCAGGTGCAACGGTTATTTCATTATCTTCCCATGCTCCGCCATAATTACTGAGAAGGAATCTGCAAATGTTTGCGATATCGACACTCACTCCTTTGAGAAAATGTGATGCATCTCCAGAATTATGTATGATTAAGGCTTTACGCCTCACTGCCGGTATTATTTTCATTGTCTTTTGTTATTTGTTCTAAAATAGAGGGGATGAAACGCTCGCTAAAAGAAGCAATAAATGAAGCAAGTATAAAAGCTAAAAGTTCTTCATTCTGTGCTATCGATGGAAGAATAAGGTTACATCTTATTGCTACCATTGCTATGAGCGAGAAGATTACTCCTATTACAATTCGTGAATAACACTCCAAAAGATGTAGTCCAAACCCTCCAAATCCGGAGTTTTTGATTTTGCCATAACGTGCCCAAATGGATACGAAAGCACCTAATATACCAAAAACGACTCCAAAGAACCAAGGATTGAAATAATCACTTATGTACATGAAGAATCCTGCTAAAAATGCCATGATTACAGCAGGAAATCCTGATCCCAAAAACAACCATCGAGAAAATTCACGATTCCTCTCCTTTAAATATTTTTGTGCATTGTCTATGATTTTAGGAATATCCTCAAATTGACAATTAAGGGCATGGATATAGCCTATGCCTAGGCTTCTTTTAAATTCAAGCTGAATATCCTTGGGGAGATGTTTGGTAGGAACAGCTTCTGCAAGTTGTAGTTTTGCGATTGCGCGTTATATTTCAGAAGCCTTGTCGCCGTTGTTTCTTAGGTCTACGTAATCCAAGTCATATTCATAATCAATGAATATAATATAACCATCTTTGTCATCACCCTTCTTATCAGGATCGTAACTGTATTGGATTAAGTACATATCCGTGATATTGAAGTAATCACGATATAGCTTTTGATCCTCGTCCTTTGCTGTTTTATCTACCTGATTTTTGCTCATTTTACCAAGAATGGAGGAAATACCAGAGAATATTGTTCAGAATCATAAACTCCCGAATTAAGTGTCATAGTTAGCTTGGGATGCTGGTTATTATTGCTTTTTTTCATCACGTTTGCCTTGGCTGCAGCGTGAATGGCATCTATGGGGATAACACTCCCTCCAATATGGGTATTATTGACACAATCATTGGCGACATTGAGCAGGTTGTAGCTATAAAGTCCACCTTTAGACGTGTCATTTGCACTTTCTCCTGGAGATACGGCGGAGGCAAATGTGAATGCTCCGGTTGGAACAGATTCTATGTGGCTGTTATATAAATTTCGCAAATAATCTCGATGCAGTGAAAATTGTCTTTGAGCAAGAGCTTCACTGAGTATTCCCCCTTCTCTATATAAATTGACAAAGCATTGGCAACTATCTGCAATCATCAGTACTTTTTGAGCAGGGAACCAATTTTTTATTGTTGATAACGATACATCATTACCATCAGAAAGTTCAAAATATATTTCTCTATTTCTCAAAGCATAACCATGTCCGGCAAACACGATAACTGCATAGTCTAATCCTCCCATTCGTCTTCCGTAAATGGTTGAGTGAAGTCCTGCTGAAGTCCAATCATAAACCTTTGGTATTATCTCGTCATTTTCCCAGGCACCTCCATTATCACTTTTAAAGAAAGAAAGGTAATTATCCACATCACGCGATACTCCCGGCAGGAAGTTTCCTTTGCTGGGCGTACCTTGATTTCCAATAATTATAAGACAGCGTTTCATTATTTTAACAATCGAATAATTTTAATTTATAACTTATCCCTCTCAAATAAAGAGAAAAAGGCAGTAATCTTCATTTTGATTGCAACAAAACTATGAACATGTGAGATTACAAAAGATATGAAAACTACTAATAATGCAAAAATAACCAATTTAGTTGAACTCACCAAAGTTTTATTTGTTAAAGAACGAGATTAGGAACACTTTTTCCTCGTGGAGAATATCGAATAAAAAAATCGAGAGCGTTATGCGCCCCGGATAAATTTCTAAACAAACATCCGTTTCCGACATTGAAACTTACTATTCTTGAACAAAGCCAAACCCTCCCCATAAGGATTTGGGCTGTAACTAATAAGAGAGTGTACTTACTGCGTCGACAAATACACAGGGTGGAAAACTGTTGTATTTCATAGCTTTGCATATACGTGTTGTACCGCCTCTTTTCAGCCTTTTTGTGGAATGTCCGCTATCAGATTCAACGTGTTGAACGATAGGGCATTTCCGCATGGATGTTACAGAATGCTTGTTGAATGCAAACCTTAGATTTGTAGCGTAGTTCTCTACACCCAAGGTTTGTATGACAAAAGTAGTAATTTTATGCCGATAAAGAAAGTTTCACAAAGGACAATGGAGCCGGGCGGTTCTCAATTAGAGCAAATGGGTAAGACCCGTCTATCTTTTTTGCCCCACCCGGTCCGTTGATCTGAGGACCTGAATAAGAATATCGCCTTAGTCCAAATAAGGTTTGTAGGTGACAGATCGATGGCCCATTGTCCACTTAAAAGCAGTGCAAGTTATGAAAAAAATCTATGTCGGCATCGACATCAGCAAAGAAAAGTGTAATCTTTGCTACCGCAGCGGCCTTGAGATTGTCCACGAAGAAGAGTGTTCAAACGAAGTCAAGGCTCTAAAAAAAGCCTTTAAAGAGGCCCTAAAAGCGCTTGGTGCGACGATGGATGAAATACTTATATGTGCCGAGTATACAGGCAGATACATCTATCCTCTGACCGTGGCTTGCCAGGAACTGGATCTCTTTCTTTGGCTGGATGACCCCACCCGCATAAAGAACTCTATGGGTCTTACGCGCGGCAAGAGCGACCGTGTTGATGCGGCCAGGATTGCCGAATATGTCTTCCGGTATAGCGACAAAGCTGTCCGCTATGCCATACCGGATGCACCCCTGGTATCTATGAAAAACCTGCTTTCAGACAGGGAGTTCCTCCTTACCGACAAGAAGCGTTATCAGGCACAGCTCTCCGATCAGAAGAGGTATATGTACCCCGGCGACTTCAAGCATAAGAACACCCGTTGGAAAAAAGTCATCAAGTCTATCGATGAACAGATAGCAGCCATTGATGCTGAGATTGAGGCGCTCATCGCTGCTGACCATGTATTGGCCCGCCAGAAAGAACTGTTAGTGAGCATTGACGGTATTGGCGACCGCATCGCAATCAATATGATTGCCATTACCGGGGGCTTCACGCGCTTCCAAAATGCTCGGCTGCTCTGCAGCTTTGCCGGCCTTACACCCTACAAGTATGACTCCGGCACCTCTGTTCGCTCAAAAGCCAAGATATCCAAACGAGCCAATCAAACGATGAAGGCACTATTGCATATGAGCGCAGTGAATGTTGCGACACGTATGAAGTCTGGTGAATACAAGGACTATTACGAACGCAAACTCAAAGAGGGGAAGCACATTATGTGTATCCTAAACGTGCTCCGGGCCAAACTCGTTCACAGAATGTTCTCTGTAATCAGACGCAATGAAGAGTATACAAAGCAATATACACCAGTATGCTAACCGCTCTCCAAGGGTGGCCTCGCGGCCAGGGGCGGGACGCCCCTATGAGCGCAACATATATCCACAAACTACACCGCTGAATCGAAGTGATGACTTACTGTACAACTTCTTTCCAAACCATTTGGAAAATCCATAAGAATACCTTAGGGAAATTTTGGGAAAACAAAGGAAAATTTGGGAAAAACTTTTGGTTTTTGGTCATTTTCTTCCCTGATTCTGCGGAAGCGGACGGGAAAATCGAATTGCTCGTTCAGCTCGGCCTCGACCTGAGCGAGGATTTCACGGTGCTTTTTTGCTTGTTCTCGGGCGTATTCGCGGCTTTCCCGACGCTTGGCGCAGTAGTTTTCATATTTCTCCTTCGCGGCCCGCAAATCGTCTTCTATGCGGTTTATCGTGGCTTCCCGGTTCTTCTTTGACAGTTCGCACTCCCATACGGTGATGACGGTCCAGGCGAGCGTGTCGAGCATCTGGGCGCTCTTCAAGTCCCGTTCAATGTTGCGGGCCACCTTCGCCTGCCAGAATTCCACGTTGGTCTTCGGCACGACGTACTTGGTGCAACCGCGGTGTCCGTGCCAGAAGCAGCCGTTGATGAAGATGACGGCCCGGTACTTCGGCAGCACGAGGTCGGGGATGCCGGGCAGTCTCTTGTCATTCAGCCGGTATCGATAGCCCCTGCGCCACAGTTCGCTCCTCACGGCCTTTTCAGGTGTCGTGTTCTTGGAGCGGATGCGGGACATACAGTCGTGTCGCTGGGCTGGGGTCATCGTGTCAGACATCTATAATCTTTATTTTTTCTGCAAGAGAAGGTTTGCCTATTTCTTCAAGACTGTCAAGGATAAAGGAACGTTCACTTTCGTTCTGAATAGCGATATACTCGACAGACTCCGTCTCCACTTCGAATGTAAAACCATCAAGAAAACTGTTTTGTCTCTCTGAACGCCAGTTATTGTATTCGGATTCAGTCCAAAACCATTTAGAGGTATAGCCGTTGATAGTTTTGTCTTCTGGAATCAAAATGCGCCATTCGCATTCATCATATGCACAAAAGTCCTTCTCCCCATGTCTGCAAATGTAGTTTTTAGTTATCCCCAGGCAATAATTGGCATACTCGCGAGCATGAAACAAATCGTTCATAGCAAGAAGCACTTTGCAATCCTCCTTGTCGTTCAACTTGCCGGCATAACCTTCATAAACAATCCCGGAAGGTCCAGTTACTTTTATCTTTTCTTCACCGGCGGCCTTCTTTCGCACCTCATATTTTCTGACCGTTTCATCCGCTTTCAGGTAATTCTCGTGATGTCTCCATGCCCCTCGAATCGGCTCATCCCTCAATACGTAATGTACAGGAGAGAGCAAATCGCCATATGTGTCAATCATCCAATTCTTATTCAGTCCGATAGCATATCTGCCATACTTTTCCCTGTGTTCCTCGCAACAATCGAAGGGGATGTCGCAGAAGGAAACCATCGGAATTGCGACGAAAATCTTATCAGAAATCCTTTCCTTGCTATACGAGGCCCGTAAGCCTTCCCTCAAAATCGAGGAAAGGCTTTCGAGCGTGCGCGTGTAGTGGAACAATGTTCCAGAATGGCTGTTTCTCATCTTTATAAGAACCAGAGGTTGGTTTTACCGAAGGCGGGGAGTTCTTCTTTGCGGAAGTGCGGGACAATCTCGGCCACCATTTCCGGATATTTGATTGTGATGGGCAGATTCTGTTGTTTAACAGACTTCCAATACATCCTGCTAAACTTGTAGACCTGGTTAAGAAGTGCGCGGGCTTCGTCCATTCGCAGTTCCTTGTCTTCAGGAGCAGCGTTGTTATAGACCTTCTTCAATTTCAGCTTGACAGGGAAGAGGAAATCGTATCTGCCGGGCTTCTCGTAGCGGGAATTGTTGTACAGCAGGAATTCATTGTATGAGAGGCGGACAATGGTGCCGCTCTTCGGCATCAAGCCCGGGTCTTCGGTGTCGAAACCAACGTAGTCGGAGGCTTCGGTCTTGTTGATTGTCACTATATAGACGGGGATGGAAAAGCCGAGTTTGTACAGCATGTCCGTAATCTTCGCGGAATCACGTTCCTTCATCGTCTTGTAGTAGTGAATGATTACGCGACCCGGGTTGCCGCTCTCCACGACGAAATGTCCGAGAGCCTTGCGGATGTCGCCCACGAGGCTGTCGAGGTCGTCGTCCCTGTAGCAGTCAAAGTTCTGGAAGACGCCTTCGTTGTTGAAGCAGAAGGCGCTGCCGATATACCGCTTGCCGATTCTTTCTGACTTGAATGCTCCCACGCCTATAATGACATCGTCATTCTTCTGTTTCGTTTGCAGTTGCCACGGGATGCCTCCAATCTTGCCGAGGATGGCCGTCTTGATATTGGGCAGATGGAACTGGAATGCGCTCTTGCCGGGGTTTTCGTTATAGATGGCCTGAGACGTGACACCTCGTTCCAGCAGCATTTCCTTCACCTTGTAGTAAATGTCGTGGCGCTCCGGGTTCGGGTCGTCACGGTCCACCGGACTGATGTAGAGGGCAACGTAAAACGCCTCATCATCCCACATCTTCTTCTGGAGACCAGCACGTATGTCTTCCACCGCTGTATCAACGGAACGAAAGTAGACGCTGCCCTTCGGGTCTGTGTTGAACGGCTGCAGGATGTCTTCCGCGAGAGGCTTGTATTTCTGAAAATACTCTCCCGTGTTGGGGTTGAATGCCTTGCCATCCTTTAGGATATAATATAGAGAGCGGCATACGTCTTTCTGGTCTTCCTGGGCGATGAAGAAGAAGCGAACATTCATTCTTTCGGTGGCGCGGAAGGGACCGAATCCACCGCCGTTTCGATTTCCGAACAATCCGGTGTAAGGGTCGAAGCTGATCTGCCCTCGTCCGAACAGAAGGACGTTGGAGCCTTGTGTGACTTCGGAGAGTTTGTCGTCAGGCACCGTGATAAAGTCATCGCAGGTGATTTTCAACACCATGGAATTGAACTCCTCCGTGTAAAGGTACTCCTGAGCGAACGCACGAATTCTCGGCAAAGTGTCAGCATAGCGGTTCGGAACTTTTTCGTAATGTTCGATGACACCAAGTTCACGCGAGAGTTCCTTGTTGACGACCGGATAGATGGTGGAGATGTCCCGCTTCTGCTCCGGTGTCAGGTCTTTCACCTTCACCACCTCGTCACCGACGATTAACTTGTAACGCTTCGCCTGAAGGTCGAGCGAGGACAGGGGAGTGTCGTAAACGATGGAGTGACCGTTGTACGAAACGAGGAGTTCCCATCCGGAAGTAACAGTCTGGTCTTTGGGGACAACGGAAAAACGCAGGTACTGCGTACAGCCCTCCTGTTTCTGCTGCGTGTCCTCAACCCATACTTCGACATTGTCCTACTATGGCTCGCTGCCGGAAGTAATCATAGAGACGCTGCTTAAGGATGCTTTTGGTCAGATCCCGGTCCGCTCCGAGGCGGATGCGGGCGGAGTACTTGTCACCGTAACATTCGCGGGCGTTGCTGGTGATGGAAAAATAGAGACGTCGGGTGTCAGCGAGAGAGGGCTCCGCAGCCCACAGTTCAGGACACTGGTCTTTGAAAAGACTTCTGACGTGTCCGTGTTCTTTTTTCTCTCTGTTCACCTCAAGGTCGATTGCGTCTGTGATAAAATCGACCGATAAAATATTAATAATCATAATGTTTAATATTTCTAGTTAAACACTTGGTTCGAGCCTTCCGCGTGAGGAGACTCCGGCTTCTATATTGTTCCCCTTTCGGGGAGAATAACTACTAAAGCGTAGTGTCGGAGACGTTGGCGTCTCCTTTTATAATGTCAATGAACTTTTGGTTGGCAGCATCGTCTCCCTTTTCGAGAGCTAGCCAAAGCGAGGTATCCGCATCGGATCCTCTGTATATTTTCCCGATAAGAGTCTTGAAGTGTTTGCGGACGAACGCTTCAACTCCCGCCGGAGAGGCATCGTGCGGCGTCACGGTATAAAATGCATATCGGTCGTTGAAGGTGCGGACGATGTCGTCGCGGAAGCGCTTGCGAGTCTCGGTCTTGAAGCCGATGTTGCGGTCTCCACGGGCGTAGGACGCCATCACGTAGAGGAAGTTGATGCGATAGGCCTGCAGGATGAGGGTGTCGCGGTCGAAAAGACGGTTGGAGAAGTGCCGGTTAATCTGGAACTCCTGAGGATCGGGTTCAAGACCAGGGTCGTTGATGTTCAGTTTGCCACCGGCAACGTATTCCTTCTTGATGGCTCCGCGAATGAAGAAGTTCGGTGTGATATTATATCCTTCCGTCAGTTCGTCTCGGTAACGGAGTTCCTTGACGACCTTCTTCTCGTCAACGTTGCGTTTGTTCTCGGGCTTCTGGAAGATATTCAGGCTGTACTGAATGATGTTCTTGGCGTAGGTGAATTGCTTGTGGATGGATTCACCGACAATTTCGCTGTCATCAAAGTAATACTTGCTGTCTCCTATGAAGAATATCTTTTCCTCGGGTATGAGAGAGTCGTCCTTGTAGATGTGGTCGATGCGCTTGCCGTCTTTCGTGTCCTTGAGATGGGAGATTTCCGGCATATTGTCACCGATGAGCACGTCAATCATATCTTCGAACACGAGGTTGTAACTACGGGCGAGCAACGCCTCCTCGTGGTAGCGACCCTTCTGGATGGTTTCTGCCTTCTGGAAGAAGACGTAGAGCAGTTTCCACAGCGCCACCAACTCGTCCGTGAAATATTTCTTACGGATGGATTTGAGCAGGCGAGTGCCTTTGCCGGTCTCTATCATATCCTCCACGCGACGTGGTTTGATGATGTCGTAGTTGAGGTTGACGTTAGCAGGGAAGCAGTATTTCTGCTTCAGGTATTCCAGGGCAGAGTAGAAGAGGATGATGATGTCCTCATCGTAGTTGATGGTTTTATTCTTGTTCCGGAATTCAGCGTAGAAGGGGACGTCATTGCGGATGAGCGGCTGAACCTTGCTCATCGTCTTGCCCCAGTGGATTTTGTTGTTGCCGCTTGAGTTGACGATGGAAATGTATGTGAACAGGTTCTGATGGTCCTTGTGGAAACGGAGCATCGAGAGCATCGTGTCCAGGAAGGTCTGGTCGCTGTCTCCTTTATTGGATATGACGTTCTGTATTTTGGCGTTCTCAATGATGCCGCTGTACTTGTGCCGGGCGTGATAGCGCTGGATGGTCTGATAGAGCCAGACGGAGAGTGTGAACACCGCCTTGTCGAAGCCATCTTTGCGCATCGGGTTGTTCGGATCGTCCACGTTGATGATGTCCTCCGGGCGATATTTGCCGAAGGCAATCTCATTGTCCTCAACCTTGCCTTCGCCGGCAAAGAGAAACACCTTCGGAAGGATGAATACAGAATCCTTTGCCTGCTCCGAATAGAAATAGCCCACGTAAGGCACTTGGGCGCTGTTCAACTCCTCACAGAGGAAGAAATAAGCGCTCAGGCTGACCTTCTGCACATACGGCAGGTCGTAGGAATATTCCTCGAACAGGAGTTTCATCTGCCTTCGTCTACTTTTCAGGTACGCCCAGGAAACTCATGAAACCATGAAGAATAGCCACGTCAATCACGGTTTTTCCATTTTCGTTCTTGAACAGCTGATTGAAAGAGAATTCATCGTTATTGCCGTCCTTATAGTGGAAGAAACTTCGTGCGCGATATTCGTCCTTGCAGACCTCGCTCCATAGGTAGAACATTACCTTGCTAACAAAATTCTTTGTCTTGATGTCATCCTTGATGAAGAAGTTACCCATCTGCTTATCTTCGCTTTCGCTCACATCCTTAATATGCTCGTTAGCGGCGATTAGGAACTTGCCCCATTCGTATTTTTTATCTCCAAGAGTAATGACAAATTGTGACTCGGGATTATCAGCGTCAATGGGCACATAGATCCAATTCCAGCGCCGTTTGAATGCGCTGTCCATCGGGAACAGGGATTGGTCTGATGTGTTCATAGTTGCAAGGATGTGGAGGTTGGCAGGGAGGGTTAACTTGTTATCCTCAATGCCATCCGTCCCAATGACTTCTCCGGAGTCTAAACGCATTAACTCTGTTTTGAGATACTCCTCTAAATCGGTATCGGGAGATACCGGATACTCGGAAACTCCTTCATCTCTATCAAGCAATTGGAACAAATCGCCGAAAATCTGGGCGCAGTTACCGCGGTTAATCTCTTCAATAATCAAGTATACCGGTGTATCGGGATTCTTCCAAGCTTTACAATACGCCTTCGTGAAAGCCTGGGGAACATACTTATAAGTAATGCCGCCAGTATCTTTTGAAGGTTTATATGCGCCAACAAAGGAGGCGTAGTCCGTATCTGGATGGAACGTGGTGCGAATCTCAATTCCGGGATGAGAGGTAACGAACTCCTTTACAGCATGAGATTTCCCGCATCCGGGTGTGCCGAAATAAATGACTTGGAGCGTTTCCTCGTTCGGCTCAGCATCATCTGAAAGTTCTTTGAAAAGAACTTTAATGTCGGCATCTGTGAGTTTGTCAATAGATGCGACAAGCGTCACATTCATCTTTTGGCAGAACGGATCAAAAACATTAGAGGCTGGCAGTAACTCATTAATCAAATTCTGCGTCAAAAGTGTTCCAAGCGCATTCTTGGCTTCAACGTAGAAAGGACTATTACCAAGATTCGAGTTGCGAAGAAGCCATACAACAAGTGCACTCTTGTGCTCATCGGTTCCGATGAACCCCTTGATATTAGGAATCAGATTCTTGTCCTCATAGAGCTTGCCCGATTGTACATTCATAATCGGGGTAGAACCGCGTCGAGGAAAAACGAGTTTTGCGCCTCCATTGGCTACTGACTCGTGAACAACATTGACAGAATAGAAATTGCTGCCGACAGCATAGTCGGAATTATTCTTTAGCGGGTAATAGAAGTTCGTTGTGTACTGCGTTTCATTGACAGCAACGACCTTCCCAACGTTCTCGATATACTCTACCGCATCATTCCTATCTTGAGTGTCACAAGGGCGATTATGCGTCTTATAGAACATATCAAGAGCAAGGAGGTAGCGAATAGCACTTATTCTTTGAGTCGCGCCCTGTGCCAACGGGTCAGCGCTTAGTGTTGATAAAACCTTGTAAGCGTTGAGGACAGTCTCTTTGGATAAATATGCCATATTACTTCTTGTTAATCTGGTTAATTAGTGCTCTTGCCACAACCCAGCCCAAAATAGGAGGGACAGCGTTTCCGATTACTTTGTATCGTGACTGAAGTGGTATCGAATCAAAGCTATAATTATCCGGGAATGACTGGATTCTCGCTATTTCACGTACTGAATAACGCCTGTTGTAAACAGGATGGGTAATGCCGCAATTCTCGGGCTGGGCGGATGCTGTAATCGTTCCATTTATCTCGCCAAAAGCGAACCTACGAAAGAAATTTGGAGCGTGGTAGCGCTTTGGGTCATCAGCTATCTTCTTGAAGCGGGGTGTGAGTAGTTCATAAGGAATGTCCTTCCATGACCTACCGACAAACACGTTTTCGGGAAGAGAGTCTTTGGTAAAACCGTCTTCGAAGAACCGAGAAGCCTCCGCACCGTGAGTACACGGTCCGATGTTTTCAACCATATCTTGTGTGGTTTTGCTGTATTCCCAGCATCCACCGTCAGGGAGTGTGTCTATTTCATGAAGAATTGCACCAAGCATTAACCTCTCATAGTTGCCCTTTTTCTCGGAAGGAAGATTGAGTGAGTTAACGACATTGCTCAGTTCCTCAAAGTCAAAGGTGCCAATATCCTTGCGGATTCCAACAATAAGAACACGATATCTCTTTTGAGGAACACCGTAATCGCTCGCGCATACCAATTGCATACTCACATTGTATCCCAAGGCTTCCATCCTATTTTTAATCTCCTGAGGAACCGTGATACCAGAGGGCATCTTTGAAGATAGAATGCCACGGACATTTTCAAAAACAAATGCAGCAGGAGCGTTGCCAGCATCGACTTTTGACTTTATTATGCGCTCACATTCCTCAAATAGAGTCCCCCTACCATTATCATCGTTGACGCCCTTACGATTACCGGCGTTCGAAAAAGGCTGACAAGGGAAGCCCGCCAGAAGAATGTCATAATCCGGTATATCGGCCGCATCTATTTCGCGTATGTCTTTGAGGAGACACTTCGCACCATCTTGGACGAGAAGCGGGTTCGAGTTGTAGCAGTTTGCGGCATCGGAGTCAAAGTCGTTTGCGAAAACCACCTTTGTAGGCAATTTCGGGAAATCGGTTTCATAAAACTTGAAACCGCCGGAAAAGCCGAGATCCAATCCGCCACACCCAGAGAAGAGGGACGCTATGCGCAGTTCTCCCGAAAGGGGAGTGGAGTTCTTTTTCTTTGCCATTAAAAATATGTTTTATTTTTAGGGTGTAATCTTCTTAACTTACAAAGATACGAAATTTCTCCGGATAGTGCTTGTTTTTATCCGCATATTGTCCGTTTACTCTGTAAGTTGCGGAATTTCAATATGGTAAAAAAAAGGCTTGGTAGCCCCCTTGCGGGGACTACCTAACCTTGGCATATTGACCATGCGTGGGCTTCTCCAGACACCCCTCGTCGCACCACTCTTTAATGGTACGATCGACTGAGCGCGGGTTGAGGCCCACTGACACGGCCACGTCAGAGTACGTCTTCCGGTCGAAGGTGTCCGGAAGGGCATCGTAGAAGCGCTGGTAAACCTTCGGCTTGTCGCTGCGCTTGGACTTGATGGCGACCGGAGTCTCCGGCAGCATTTTGTACACCCGCGCCATGTGAGCCACAAGTGCCTCGCAGATGGCGGCAGCCGTCTGATAATCTTGGTCCAGGCATACGATGTCGCTCTCGAAGTCACCATCCTCTGTCAGCCTCAAGGCGGACAGAATCATAGCTATACGGTAAGTGATGAGACCGAGACGCCTGATGGAGGCGACGATAGCGTCACCGTACTGGTTGTAAAGCGCCATCTGCGAGTCGGAAAAGCGGCTGTCAAAGTCCTGTTCCTGCTCCTCGGTCAGAGAGAAACGGAGGTCCTTCCCGGCTTTGAGGATGTCGTACAGGTCTTTAACTCCGGCCCCGAGTTTCAAAAAGAAATCGTCCTGGGTAACCTCCTCCTTGTAGGCGAACGGACTGAGCCAAACGAGTTCCGTCTGCAGGCAGTAAAACGCGAAGCGGCTGAACAGGCCGTTCTCGGCATCCGTTATGAGATTGAGAATCTGATTCGGTGTGCCGGTGAGCAGTGCTGACAGCTTGGGCTCCTTAATGAAAACACGCTCGCGGTCCTTACGTCTGGCGAACGAGATGTTCTCATGGTGAAAGGCCTTGCGGAAGCCATCGGAATACTTGCCGTAGTCGGAGGCGAAGATGTTGGCGAGGGTGTCGCCTTCGCTTTCGAACATCATCCCGCTTCCACCATTGTCGTTCAGGATCTGATAGACCACCGTGACGGAACTGTTAGCCGGGATGTAGTGCATCAGCATCGGAGGCTCCTCGGGGATTTCAAGAGCGGCCTTGTTCTTGGCGGCCTTGTATTCCTGCATCTTCTTCTTGTACTCCTTTTCCTCCTCGTCACTCCGCTGATGCAGGTCATCATCGATTGCCTCTGCAAGGTGGCGACAGAGCGTAAGACGCCCTTTGCCTGCGGACGCACCGGCGGTGACGAACAGGAAGAAGTTGGGGTACACTCTCCGTCCGTGGTAAACTCCGGAGATGTGAGGAAGGCAGGATGAAAGAACGCAAAGAGCACCGAGGATGAGCATATCGCAGTCTTCGTCCGAAGTGGACTGGGCCGCGATCGTATCGAGCGGTGCGGGGAGAAGGTCTCTGACGGCTGGGGAGAAGACGGGGAGCGGCTTCACCGGGACCGAGTTGCGGTCGTAGGGGCTGTAGCCGTCCTCAAGATGAAGGTACAGGTTTTCGTTGATGGCGATGAGCAGATCCTGACCGTCTTTCTTCCAGTACAGCTTGGCGAAGTCGAAGCAGTCGCCTTCGGGGATAGCGTCGAACTGGTCCTTGTGGCGGGCGATTTCATCGGAGAGTTTCTGCTCCGGATGAATCTTTTCCGTCCAGACGTGGAGGGTCTCGTTGCCATCGGCAAACGGATTCCTGCAGATGCCGCAGTCACGACCGGAGATTTTCATCACGGTCTCGCCGGGGTAGAACTGACGCAGAATGTGGGAATAGATTCCCGTGCCGTAGTGCGTCTTGGCGAGGATGGCTTCTTTACTTATCATAGCGCAGCCCTCCACGTTTAGAGTTGACGTAATCCACGGCCGCCTCCTGCATCTCGTCCTCGGTCTTGTGATAGCCGCCGGCAAGCCAGGCGTCAATCTCGAAACGGAGGAAACGGAGCCGCTTGCCATCTTTGTGGTAAGGTACGCGCCTGAGCGTGACCCAGTCGTAGATGGTCTTGCGAGCGGGTTTGTCGGGATGGTAGGCCATCAGGCCTTCAACGTCCATCCACTCGTCGGGGGTGTTCCCCTTGGCGTCCTTGAGTTCAAGGACTATGTTGACAAGCCGGTCAACCTTCTGTTCGAGAGATGCCACGATCTGGGGCATCTGCTCAAGAGTAAAAGTGTTTTGTAACATAAATTATCAGCGGCTGCATAGACTCCGGAACGCGCCGCTGAACCGTGAGCCGCCACTTGTTCGTTCAAATGACAGCTGCGAAGGAAATTGGTGAGAGGGCGGTACTCCAGTAGTGAACAGGGCTCACCCTATTCGCCGTCTTTCGCCGTGCTAAACCGCTGATAATCAGCCTTTGGGTTTGGAAAAATAAAGAAGGACGGTGAGAGGATTCAGAACCCTTTCACCGTCCAGTGTACGGCAATCGCGGAGATTATTCCCCAGTGACCCGTTTGATGTATTGATTGTATCCGCTTGGGGGTACGCTGAACTTCTTCTTCAGGACATCCCATTCGGGGGAGTCGGGATTGGAAAGGCCACGGTACAGAAAATCTATCCATTCATCCTGGACATTCCTATGGTAGATGTCTGCATGGATGAGGTATATGGTAAATCTGATCCAGGTGACTCCCTTGGCAATAACGGGCACTCTTCTTGCGATGGCCGGGCACTGATTGTTCTTGACAAGTTTTTCGAGATATGACTTGAGTAATTCATAATCAGCCTGCGGCATGACTCTTTCTTGCGTGTCGGGATCTATGCCGTCGAGGAACGCAATGCGCTTATGTACACATGCAATCTTTTCTTTGACCGACATAGCGGAACTGACCGGAAGCGGTTTCGGTGCTCCGGCCCTCGGCCCCGATGTCCTCTTTGACACATATATCGCGGCCGGTTCCTGCAGATACAACTCGTTCTGCTTGTTGAGAAAAGCAGCTAATTGACATTTGATTGAATGCTCGCTCTTAAAGCAATAGTTGAGGTCATAATCAGCGAGCTGTTCCTCAATGATATTGGAGCGTTCCAGGGCGGTATCTTCTTTCTCATATTCGGCTCTGAACGCTTCGCGCTGAGCTTTCACGACAGGGGAGACGACCGTCTTCTCAATGAGTTGTTTCACATCCGTCACATGCGTACCAGTGGAAGAGATAAAGATGAAGTTCTCCAACGCTGCCGCAACTTTCAACAGGGTGGGGCGTGATTCAACTTCTTCCGCATAGTCTTTCAGTTCCGCGAGCACTTTGGATGCATCGCCAGGTTTATCATCCACGATACAACGCTGCGCTTTGTGAATAAGTTCCGTGAGATTGAATTCACCGGGAAGGTCATAAGGCAGGAAACCATCAATGCCGCGGTCAAACTCGAACTCGAAAGGCTGTATGTAATCTGATTCTTTCAGAATGGGCTTAAATAGCAGCACCAGTTCGTAATACAGATTGACGAGACTGAATGTAAGGTAATCGTATATCGCCATCGGTTCCTTTGCGGAATTCATCCTAATATCCAGCGGAACGTCTTTCCCGGGGAATATCTCGTCACCGATAAGGATGGCTTCCCACGCCGCTTCGTTGGTCTTTCTGGAGAGTTCTGAAAGAGTGGACTTAACCTCCTTACGCGTCTGGTAGTCGTCTTTTACGTCGTGGCTGTAATCCAGTAACTGATGCCGTATCCGCAGGCATTCAAGGTCTATCATCGCCTTGTAGAAGCGACTGTAATGCTTGTCTTCAATGGATATGTCAGGCATCTTTATGGGATACGGGTCGTCCACTATCGGCGTATATTTCTTCGCGGCACCGTCCAGCAGCGCATTGATGTCTGCTCCCTTTTCATATGAGAACCACTCTGGATCTGTGATGCCGGATATGGCTTTGAGATTCGTAATAATATCCTCCAGATTGTCTGGGCGCTTGTCAAGTATAGGGGCAATTCTCTTGTAATGCGGAATCTCTGGCATCACGATAAGGCGATACTGGCCGCCTATTATCGAATTGAGAAGATTAAACTTTATCATTTGTCCTCCTTTATCTTAATGCGTTCAACGGCGTCTCTCTTGCTCTTGTCCACGATGTCGGCGTAAATCTGCGTCGTTCCGATGTTGGCGTGGGTGAGCAGGTGGGAGACGGTGTATATGTCGGTGCCTTCGTTGACCTGGAGGGTGGCGAAGGTGTGGCGGAAGCAGTGGAAAGTGATGTGCTTGGTGATGCCGGCGTCTTCCAGCCATTCCTGGAGCGGCTTCTGGGTGTAGTGGCGCTTGAGGTCCTTGAAGACGAGTCCGGTGCCGGGCTTGCCGCATAGTTCGTAGGCTTCTTGGGAGAAGGGAAGCGTGGCCTCGGTGTCGGTCTTTTCGGTCTTGATTCGCAGGCACCAGCCGCCATTGGTGGCTTTTACAATGTTGCTCCAATTGAGTGCGAGGATGTCGCTGATACGTAGACCAGTGAGGCAGCTGAACAGAGAGGCATTCTTGAGATCGGGCGTGTCGCAGGGCGTGGCGGCCAGTTGGCGTACTTCTTCCAGCGTGAGGAACTCCCGGCGGCCATCCACGGCATCGATGGTCTCCAGGTAGTCGTTGACGTTCTCCTGCAGCAGTTTCTCCTGATAAGCGATTTTGAGGAAGCCGCGGAAGGTGGACCAGTATCCGGCTGCAGAGTTCTGGGCGAGTTGTTTGTCTGGGTGCTTGAGCTGCTTGGCGTTGAGCAGGTATTCACGGAAGCCTTCGCAGAAGGGGACGGTGATGTCGCCCATCTTGCATACACCGCCGCAGTAGTTGCTGAAGTGGTCGTAGACGCGAATCCATTTCTGGTCCTTCGTGTCCAGCTTGGTTTTGAAGTAGGCGAGGAAGTCCATCTTCAGCTTGGTCTTGTCCAGGAAGTCGTACTGGCCGCGGATGATGGCCAGTTCGCGCTCGGACCGGATGGCTTCGGCCTGGGCTATCTTTTCTTTGTTGGCGTCCTTGTCGCTCTGGAAACGGGGCTTGTTTACGAGGTATATGCCCAGGTATTCGTGCCGGACGTACTTGCGTGAGTGCGGGTCTCTCAGGGGCGGGTAGAAGTCCAGATAGAGGGTAATCTTGCCACTTGGCAGCAGCCGCTTTCGAAGTGTTACTTTAGTTACTCCCATTGTCGCTTATCTTTTTGAAGAGTTTGTCCAATTCGTCTTTCTTGTACCAGACGTAGTTGCCTTCCGTCCGAACTTTGGTCACGCCTGCGGCCTGCGTTTCTTCGCTGAAGCGTTTCTGGCCGAGGTGATAGTATTTGAGTGCGTCGCCGCTGCGCATATAGTTCTTGCGTATCTCAGCGGGGTTTTTCGGGGTTTTGTCTTTGAAGAGGCGGTCGAGGTCGGTTTTCTTGTAATAGACGTAGATACCGGTGCGGGTGCCTTCGATGCTGGCGGCCTTTACTTTGTCGTAGAAGGTTTGCTGGCCCAGGTGATAGTGTTTCTTGGCCTGGTCCACGGTGAGGTAGTTCTTTTCTATGTCGCCCTGGAAGAGGCGGCTGCGGTCCCAGTCCTTCTTGGAAATCAGGAGCAGGCGGCCGTCGCGCTGGACAGGAATCTTCTTTTCGCGGACGTAGGCGGAGATGTATTTGCGCGTGATTCCTTCGCTCTGCATCAGATCATCAGCGTTGTACCAGTCTTCTTTATTATATACGGGCGTGGGCTTGAACAGGCGGTCCACTTCTTTCTTGGGGTAGAAGGCTTTGCCTTTGATGATGCGCGGACGGAAGCCTTCTTCTTTCATGCGGCGCATCAGCCGGGATTCGGAGATGTTGTACTTCTGCAGGACCTCCGCCTTGGTAATGAGTATGGACCAGTCGCCTTTGATGGGTTGAGGCTGGATCTGGCTGTCGGCCGTGAGCTGCTCGATGGGGATGCGGACGGTGCGGGATGAGACTTTGAGCGGCGTGAGTTCTCCGGCATTGATGCGGGCGTACAGGGTAGGGCGGCTTACACCGAGGAAACGGGCGGCTTCGGTTATCGAGAGATGCGACTTGCCTCCGAAGGTCTCACGGGCAGCCATCGTTTCTATCTCGGCCTTGCGTGCCTGCTTGCGCTGGCGTTTAAGGCGCATGTTGTATGTGTTGCGGCAGGTTTCATTGCAGTACCTCTGCCTCGGATTTTCCGGGGTAAAGGGGTTTCCGCAGCCTGGGCAGGTTTTCATTGCAATGTGCATACTTTTTACAACGATAAGGCGGTTATGAGGTGCGAGACCTCCAATCTTCTATTCTTGACCGCTGATTGGGTACAAGTTTGTAAATCTACGTAAATCTATGTCAAGGTACGGTATTCGGCCGGAGCCCTCATATAGCTTGAACCACGCGTGGTTCAAATTTGGTTCAAATATAGCAAAAATATCCCGAATTAGACCAAACTATTCGGGATATGTTTTCAACATATTTCAGTTGATTATATGAGAGTTACGCCTTTTTGTACGGAGTGTGTGGATGGTGTTTCGGTGTACTTATTTCCCGATGCAAAAATGCTCGAAAATATTCCCCAGCACCTCGTCCGTGGTGACTTCGCCAAGGATGGTGCCGAGGTGGTGGAGGGCTTGGCGGAGGTCTTCGGAGAGGAGGTCGGGAGTCTGGCCGGCGGCGAGGGAACGTTTGACGTTTTCGAGGGATTCGGACGCTTTCATCAGGGCTTGGTAGTGCCTTAGGTTGGTGACGATTGTCTGGTCAGAATCCAAAGTTGCGGACTTTTGGGAGTCGGACAACAGTTTGCGCAATTCATCAAGACCGAAACCAGTCTTGGCGGAAATATATAACTTAACTACTTTTTCATTAGGATTAGAAACAGAATTGTTGATTAGGCTAACACTAATGTTATTACCCAAAACATCCACTTTATTCAGCAGAACGATCAACTTTTGTGACTTTACATCCAGATTTGAGACTATGTCAGAAATCGAATACTCGTTTTCTTCTTCGGAGGCGGTGACATCAAGCAGGGCAAGGACGATCGAGGCCTCGTTCATCTTCTTATACGAGCGGGAAATGCCGATCTTTTCGACCTCATCTGAGGTTTCGCGGAGACCGGCGGTGTCGATAAAACGGAACAATGTGCCATCGATGGTCATTGTCTCCTCGATGGTGTCACGGGTGGTGCCGGCGATGTCGGAGACGATGGCACGGTCGTCACGAAGGAGAGCGTTCAGGAGGGTACTCTTGCCGGCGTTGACGGCACCGACTATGGCGACCGGGACTCCATTGCGAAGTGCGTTGCCGTAGCGGAAGGAATCGGTCAGCGAATGAATATGTGCAAGTGTTCCATCAAGCAGGGAGGACAGTTCGGATCTGCTGGCGAACTCAACATCCTCCTCGCTGAAATCCAACTCTAATTCAAGCAGGGAAGTCATTTTCAGAAGCTCCTCCCTGAGGGTTTTCAACTCTTTGGAGAAGCCGCCTTTCAACTGACTGAATGCTACTTTGTGCGCTGCTTCGCTCTGCGCGGAAATCACATCGGCAACGGCTTCGGCCTGAGCAAGATCCATCTTGCCATTTACAAAAGCCCTTTGGGTAAATTCTCCAGGACCGGCGACGCGGGCACCACAATCGACCAAGCGTTGCAGGAGCCTTTCCACAATGTACTTTGAGGAGTGGCTGGATATCTCAACGGAGTCCTCTCCGGTGTAGGAATGCGGGGCACGGAACACGCTTACCAAGACGGTGTCAAGATCGGTTCCATCGGCTTCAAGCGCGACTCCATATTTAAGCCTGTAACCTTCAGTGTCTGAAATATTACCACCCTTGCATCTTATCACTTTATCAGCTATGGAGAAGGAATCTCTTCCACTCATCCTGATGATGGCTATGGCACCGGTTCCGGGGACGGTGGCGGGGGCGCAGATCGTGTCTTCTATGTTGAGCATATCTGTTCTTTTACGTCCCTTCGACGGGCTCAGGGACCAATCTCCCAACTTACTTAACAATGGACCCCAAAGCCCTCCACCGAAGCGACAACAAAAGACAAATTTATCAACATTCCCCAACATATTCAAGGAATAACCGACAAACTCGTGAAAACTCACACCAAACTCGCTATCTTTGCACCGCAAAATCTACTCTATGGCTCAGAATGACCTCACCCAAGGCAGCATTCTCGGCAACATCCGGAAGTTTTCGCTGCCATATATGATGTCATATTTCCTGCAGATCCTCTACGGATTGGCGGATTTGTTCGTCATAGGGCAATACTGCGATGTCGCCAGCACGACGGCGGTGTCCAACGGCGCGCAGATAATGCATATGTTCACCGTCGTCATCATCGGCCTTGCGATGGGCACGACGGTACGGATAGCAAGGGCGATCGGCGCGGGCGACAGGGAAAACGCGGCAAGAACCATCGGCAACACATTCACGCTGTTCACCATCGTCGCAATCATCACAACAGCCATACTATTAGCAGCTAACAAAGGCATTGTCAACCTAATAGACACTCCGCAAGAAGCTGTCAAAGGCACAATAGACTATCTAAGAATATGCTTCATCGGCATCCCGTTCATCATAGCCTACAACATCATCGCATCCATATTCAGAGGTCTCGGCGACTCGAAAAGTCCGATGTATTTCGTGATTGTGGCTTGCGTGGTAAACATCGCGCTCGACTACATATTCATAGGTCATTTCAAAATGGGAGCGACGGGCGCGGCACTCGGCACGACCTTGTCACAGGCTGTCAGCGTCATCGTCGCGGCGATAATGATCAAAAAGAAGTCCCTGATGAGCATAACACGCCAAGACCTAAGGCCTGAACGGCGCACGATGGCAGGCATCCTCAAAACCGGCGTGCCAATCTCGCTCCAGGACGGCTTCATCCAAATCGCGTTCATCGCCATCACGGTGATCGCGAACGGCAGGGGATTGAACGATGCGGCGGCGGTCGGAATAGTGGAAAAATTCATCGGACTGCTATTCATCGTCCCTTCAGCGATGCTGGCGACCGTCTCGGCGATGGCGGCGCAGAACATCGGGGCTAAAAAGCCTGAAAGGGCCAGAAAGACAATGAAATATTCAATAGCGATCGCGGTGGGATTCGGCACCGTGGCCTCAGTGATTCTCCAATTCATCCCTGAATATGCCGTAAGAATATTCACGAGCGACAGCAGTGTCATCACCCTTGGAGGCCAGTACCTAAAAGGTTACGTGTGGGACTGCATATTCGCCGGCATACATTTCTGCTTCAGCGGCTTCTTCACCGCCTGCGGCTATTCCATCATCTCGTTCATACACAACGTCATATCAATCACGTGCGCCCGCATCCCTTTGTCCTATCTGACTTCCATTGAATATCCCGGCACGCTCTTCCCGATGGGCCTTGCATCTCCGGCCGGCTCGCTTCTCTCCGTCATCATCTGCGTCACTGTTTACATAGTGATGCGCCGGAAAGGGAAACTATGACGCCCACTTATTCCCGAACTTCACAAAAATTCTTTATCTGAATATATTTGGCCTATCTTTGCAGGCCGATTAGGAAATGTAATAAACTTAAAGATGAAAAGAGACGCCATCGATTTCGGTTCCGACAGCATTCCGGGACTCTTCAGAAAAATATTCATTCCTACATTGATAGGGATGGCCTGTATGGCAGTGATGACGACCATCGACGGGGCGTTTGTCGGCCACGGAGTGGGGAGCGACGCGCTCGCCGCCGTCAATATATTCGCACCTTTCTGGATGATTATGACCGGGTTAGGGATGCTGTTCGGCATCGGCTGCTCGGTCGTTTCTTCCGTCCATCTATCCCAAGGCAACGAGAAGGCGGCACGCATCAATATGACACAGACGTTGATTTTCGGTGTGCTTGTCACTGTGGCCCTGACGATTTTGGTCCAGAGCCACAGCACCAAGAGTGCCTGTCTTCTCGGCTCATCGGACAGACTTCTGCCGTACGTCCTTGACTATCAGAAATGGCTTTCCTACGCATTCTGCGCATTGTTCCTCCAGTCGGTCGGACTATTGATCATCCGTCTGGACGGCTCGCCGAAGTACGCTTCCGCAGCTGCGGCGATTCCATCCATCGTGAATGTCGTGCTGGACTATGTGTTCCTGTTCATCCTTGACAAAGGACTTGAAGGAGTCGCCGTCGCCACCTCGATCGGATGCTGGACCGGAGGCCTTATAGTGCTGTTTTACATACTGTTCCTGTCCAAGACAATGAGACTCTACCCATTGAAGATGTCGTGGAAAAGCCTTTGCCTGTCGTTGCGCAACCTGTGGTACCAGTTTCGTCTCGGACTGTCTGCTTTCCTTGGCGAGATCAGCATCTCGATACTTATATTCGTGGGAAACTATGTGTTTATGAAATATTTAGGAGAAGACGGTGTGGCGGCGTTTTCCATCGCCTGCTACATTATGCCGTTCATCTTTATGACCGGAAACGCGATCTCGCAGTCCGCACAGCCGATTATCAGTTTCAACCACGGCGCCGGTAACCGTAACCGTGTGCTGGAAGCTTGCAAATTCTCTCTGCTAACTGCCTTTGCGCTTGGAATTGTGGTCTCTCTGGCCTTGGCGTTCGGTATCAGTTATGTGGCTGCACTGTTCCTCAGCAAAGACGCTCCTGCATATTCAATAGCGGCTCACGGTGTGCCTCTGATGGCCATCGGATTCACATTGTCGATTGTGAACGTCGCTGCCATAGGCTATTACCAAAGTGTGGAACGCGCGCTTCCGGCGACCATTTTCTCGCTTTCGCGCGGGGTAATATTCCTTGTGCCTTGCTTTCTTGTCATCCCACTTTTTGCCGGTGTGAACGGAATTTGGCTCGCTCTGCCGGCGACAGAGGCGCTGACATTCCTTTCGATTGTCTCTTTCAGTCTTTTCGGGAAGCGCCAGACCGCAAAGCGGTGAATTTATATTCATTGAATATTTTGCCGCTTATTCCCATTTTTTGCGTACATTTGCAAAACAAACGGACTTCCTTATGCTTGACGTGACTTTAATACCTTTGAGCGGCAGTGCGTCTCAGGATGCACAGTGGGAATGTTCTTCCATTGACTTTCACCGACCATTTCATCACTGTTTGAGATGGTCGTTTTTTTTGAATGCCCCCTGTTATTCTTCACGACCACCTGAATAAGAAAAGGAGGCACGCAGTGCCGACAGGGCCTCCCAGCGAGGGAGGCGGTGGAGGGTGGCGCTCCCACCGGGAGCTGGCGCGAAGCGACTGAGGGGTGGAATAAGTTGAAAAGTCTGTTTTTAGGAAAAAGTTGGATTTAGTTATAAGTCAAAAATTATTGACAAGGAAATGAAAGAAAGAAAAGGCGCGACATTAAAGTTGGAGAACGGGGCGGAGTTCCGTGGATTCTCCTTCGGCTACGACGGCCCGGCTGACGGGGAAGTCGTCTTCTCGACCGCGATGGTAGGCTATCCGGAAAGTCTTACGGACCCTTCCTATTCAGGGCAGATACTCTGTGTTACCTACCCATTGATAGGTAATTACGGCGTACCACAGGAAGGAGCGGATGAACTGGGAATCTCAAAGAATTTCGAATCGGAACAGATCTGGGTGAAGGGAGTCGTCATAAGCGACTATTCCTTCGACTACAGCCACTGGGATGCGGTCAAGAGCCTTGACGAATGGCTGAAGGAGCAGAAGATTCCTGGAATATTCGGGATCGACACCCGTGCCGTGACGCAGCTTCTCCGCGAGAAGGGCTCGATGCTTGGAATGATTGTTCCGGACGGCGTCGAGAAGGATTTCCCGATCGACGACCCGAACCTCGCCAACCAGATCGCCATCGTCAGCTGCAAGGATGTCATTGAATATGGCAGCGGCTCCAAGACTGTCGTGATGGTTGACTGCGGAGTCAAGCACAACATCCTCAGATGCTTTATGGAGAGGGGAGTGAAAGTAGTCAGAGTGCCTTGGGACTACGATTTCAACAAACTTGACTACGACGGTCTCTTCATCTCGAACGGCCCTGGCAACCCGCAGTTCTGCAATGTCACCGTAGCTAACCTGCGCAAGGCGATGGAAGGCGACAAGCCAATTTTCGGAATATGTATGGGCAACCAGCTGCTCGCCAGAGCCGGCGGGGCCAACACCTATAAATTGAAGTACGGGCACCGCAGTCATAACCAGCCTGTACGTATGGTCGGCACGAACCGCTGCTTCATCACCTCGCAGAACCACGGATTCGCAGTTGACGACAAGACCCTCGGAGCCGACTGGGAACCTTGGTTTGTGAATATGAACGATGGCACGAACGAAGGTATCCGTCACAAGACCAAGCCTTTCTGCTCGGTACAGTTCCACCCGGAAGCCTCCAGCGGCCCGACCGACACGAACTTCCTGTTTGACGAGTTTATCAGCAAATTGTAACTTTCGAATAAAGAAGAATTTATGAAAAACACAAATATAAAGAAGGTTTTGATCCTCGGATCAGGCGCACTCAAGATCGGTCAGGCGGGAGAGTTTGACTATTCCGGCTCACAGGCCCTCAAGGCCCTGCGCGAGGAGGGCATCGAGACAGTCCTGATCAATCCTAACATCGCCACCGTGCAGACTTCGGAAGGCGTGGCCGACAAGATCTACTTCCTGCCGGTAACCCCGTTCTTTGTCGAGAAGGTCATCGCCAAGGAGCAACCTCAGGGCATTCTCCTCTCGTTCGGTGGCCAGACAGCACTGAACTGCGGCGTGGAACTGTACGAGAACGGAATACTTGACAAATACAATGTCCAGGTTCTCGGAACTCCGGTCCAGGCGATTATGGACACAGAGGACCGTGACCTCTTCATAAAAAAACTGGACGAGATCGGTGTGAAGACCATCAAGTCACACCCTGCCTCCAACATAGAGGAGGCCCGCAAAGCCGCCCACGAGCTCGGATTCCCACTCATCGTGCGCGCCGCCTACGCCCTCGGCGGACTCGGCTCAGGCTTCTGCGACAACGATGAGCAGCTCGACGAACTCTGCGAAAAAGCCTTCTCTTTCTCCCCGCAAGTACTTGTCGAAAAGTCACTTAAAGGCTGGAAGGAGATTGAATATGAAGTTGTCCGCGACCGTTATGACAACTGTATCACGGTCTGCAATATGGAAAACTTCGACCCGCTTGGAATCCACACCGGAGAGAGCATCGTCGTGGCTCCGTCCCAGACCCTGTCCAACAACGACTACTATTTCCTGCGCGAACTTTCCATCAAGATCGTCCGCCACATCGGAATAGTTGGCGAGTGCAACGTGCAGTACGCCTACGACCCTGACGCTATGGACTACCGCGTCATCGAGGTGAACGCACGTCTGAGCCGCTCATCGGCCCTGGCCTCCAAAGCAACTGGCTATCCACTCGCATTCGTGGCCGCCAAACTCGGTCTCGGCTACGGCCTGTTCGACCTCAAGAACTCCGTGACCAAGACCACTCCGGCATTCTTCGAGCCGGCTCTTGACTACATCGTCTGCAAGATTCCTCGTTGGGATCTTAGCAAATTCCACGGCGTTTCACGCAAAATCGGCTCCTCGATGAAGTCCGTGGGCGAGGTGATGGCCATCGGGCGCAGTTTCGAGGAGGCCATCCAGAAGGGCCTCAGGATGATCGGCCAGGGGGCGCACGGCTTCGTGGGCAACAAGGAATTCCAGGTCGCTGACTTGGAGGAGGCTCTCCGGGAGCCGACCGACAAGCGTATATTCGTGATCTCCAAGGCAATGCGTGCCGGCTACACTGTAGATCAGATCCACGATCTCACCAAGATCGACAAATGGTTCCTGAACAAGTTGGAGAACATCGTCAAGACCTACGAGGATATGAACTCCTACGACAAGATCGAGGATATGCCTAAGGAACTTCTCCGTCTTGCCAAGCAGGAGGGCTTCTCCGATTTCCAGATCCAGAGAGCGGTTTGGAAGGACAGCGGAGTTGTCACCGCCAATATGGACAAGGTTCGTGAATATAGAAAGTCTCTCGGCATTGTCCCTGTCGTCAAGCAGATAGACACCCTCGCCGCCGAATTCCCGGCACAGACGAACTACCTCTACCTGACCTACAACGGCACGAAGAGTGACATTGAATATGAGCGTGACGGCAAGTCGGTGATTGTCCTCGGTTCGGGAGCCTACAGGATCGGTTCGTCCGTGGAATTCGACTGGTGTTCCGTAACCTGCCTCCAGACCATCCAGAAGCAGGGCTACAGGGGAGTGCTGATCAACTACAACCCGGAGACGGTCTCCACCGACTACGACATGTGCGACAGGCTCTATTTCGACGAGCTCACCTTCGAGAGGGTGATGGACATCATCGACCTTGAGACCCCGCACGGAGTCGTTGTCTCCGTGGGCGGCCAGATCCCTAACAATCTCGCCCTCAAGCTTCACAAGCACAACGTTCCGATTCTCGGTACAGCCGCCGAGGACATCGATAAGGCCGAGGACCGTCACAAGTTCTCCAGCATCGTGGACAACCTCGGGGTTGACCAGCCGGAATGGAGTGAGCTTACGACCATCGACGAGGTGGACAATTTCATCAGGAAGGTTGGCTTCCCTGTGCTTGTGAGACCGTCGTACGTACTTTCCGGAGCCGCTATGAATGTCTGCCACGACGAGGAGAAGCTCCGTCACTTCCTCAGCCTCGCCGCGGAAGTATCTCAGGAGCACCCGGTTGTCATCAGCAAGTTCTATATGCGTAGCAAGGAGATCGAGTTCGACGCTGTCGCCGACAATGGCGAAATCCTCGCCTACGCTATCTCGGAGCACATTGAATATGCCGGTGTTCATTCCGGTGACGCCACCATCCAGTTCCCGCCTCAGAAACTCTATGTCGAGACCGTCCGCAGGATCAAGAAGATCGCCCGTGCCATCGCCGGCGCGCTCAGCATCTCCGGTCCGTTCAATATCCAGTTCCTCGCTCGTGAGAACGCCATCAAGGTCATAGAGTGTAACCTGCGGGCATCCAGGAGTTTCCCGTTCGTGTCCAAGGTGCTGAAGATCGATTTCATCGAGCTGGCTACCAAGGTTATGCTGGGTCTCCATCCTGCGGCTCCGCAGAAGAGTGCCTTCGACCTTGACTATGTAGGCGTGAAGTCCTCGCAGTTCTCGTTCGCGAGACTTGAAGAGGCTGATCCGATGCTTGGTGTCGATATGTCTTCGACCGGTGAGGTCGGCTGTCTGGGCGATGACCTTAATGAGGCTTTGCTGAAATCAGTGCTTTCAGTCGGCCAAAGGATTCCGGAGAAGAGGGTTCTGCTCTCGACCGGTGATCCGCTCCAGAAGGCTGATATGCTGAGGGCCTGCCGACTTCTCGTCGAGAAGGGTTATGAGCTTTACGCCACAGGTGGCACGTATAAGTATCTTGTAGAGAACAGTGTTCCGGCGACGAAGGTGCTCTGGCCAAGCGAGTGTGACAATCCTAATTTCAAGGGACGATTCAAACCAGCTTTGGAAATGATTCAGAACAAAGAGGTTGATATGGTGATCAATATCCCGAAAAACTTCTCGGCTCTGGAACTTTCCAACGGCTACCAGATCAGAAGGGCAGCCATAGACTTCAACGTCACCCTCTTCACGAATGCCCGCCTCGCCACCGCCTTCATCCGCGCTTTCTGCTCCACCAGCATAAACGACATCCAAATCAAGTCCTGGGATCAGTATTGATCTCTGGATTTGATTCCATAGCCGAATATTTGGTGCCGCAGACTTCCGCGCTACGCGCTCCATCCCGTCCCGCCTACGGCGATCCACCCGTTCATATAGCCACGGGCGGCTATAGTCTGCCACACCAAATATTCGGCTATAAAAACATCTCGGATTGTTATACCATAATCAACTGCCTTTCAGTTGATTCAAAATTAGAAAATAAATTATTGCTGTCCGCTAAAAGTTAGCGAGCAACGAGATATCCATCCGCAGTGCTGTTGTAACGGCATTGCGGATGATTTTTCTGAGGGTAAGCCCCTTAGCTGAAGAG
>OIEI01000119.1_pt1 | contig 32518 bp, 28 predicted proteins | sample 1581781 | NCBI WGS metagenome assembly OIEI01 (sample SAMN01760935, study PRJEB22395) | human gut metagenome | reverse complement strand
ACTGCCTGTGAAATAGTCACCCAGCATGCTGGCCGCGCAGGAGACGATTATGTGTTTGCGGTCGGGCGGGACGTTCCGGCGCTGAAAGGGCTTGTCGATGAGAATGATGTCGTCCCCGAATTTTTGTATACACTCCCAGGGTATGTAGTAATCCTCTCCCCTGCCGAACAGGCCGAAAAACCGGCATGGGCCAAATACGATCAGCGCCCGTACCTCTCCCTCCGGCAGCTTTATTTCCACATCCCCCACGCAGCCCAGCCGGCAGCCGTCGCAGAGGTTGATGACCTCCTTGCGCCGCAGTTGTGTGAAACGATTCAGCATAGCATCCACCCCTGTGGGCATCCTATGTCCCCGGGCAGCAAAATGTGCCAGTCCCCGAAAAAACAGGCAGATGCCGAAGCATCTGCCCGTCCTGACTATTTCATTTTGTGACAGCCGCCGCAGGATCGGCAATCACCGCAGCAGCCACCCTTTTTACCCCTGAGCAGATGCACCACCGCCACGGCGGCACCCACCAGAATGGCGGCCAAAAGGAGCCAATCCAACGTACTCATAGCAAGCCTCCGACCTGATACACCAGCATGCCCACCAGCCAGGCCACTGAACACTGCAGCAGCACTACGCCCAGCATTCTCCAGAAAGAGCCCAGCTCCCGGCGGATGGTGGTCACCGCTGCGATACACGGTGTATACAAAAGCGTGAACACCAGGAAGGACAGGGCGGAAAGCGGCGTGAATAGCGCGCCCAGCGCCGCCCCCAGGTTCGCCGTGCTGGTGCCCAGCAGCACCGCCAGGGTGGATACCACCGCCTCCTTGGCCGTGAAGCCGGAGATCAGCGCCGTGGCCACCCGCCAATCATTAAAGCCCAAGGGCTTAAAAATAACGGAAATAAACTGGCCCACCAGCGCCAGGAGACTATCCGCACTGTCCGTGACCACATTGAGCTTGGCATCAAATGTCTGCAGGAACCAAATGATGATGGTGGCCAGGAAAATGACCGTGAAGGCCCGCTCCAGGAAGTCCCGCGCCTTTTCCCACAGCAGCAGGCCCACGCTCTTGGCCGAGGGCATACGGTAGTTGGGCAGCTCCATCACGAAGGGGACCGGCTGCCCTCGAAAAGCCGTATCCTTCAGCACCAGCGCCAGCAGGATACCCAGCACAATACCCGTCACATATAGGCCAATCATCACCAGCGCTGCGTGATCCGGAAAAAACGCTGCTGAAAACACCGCATAAATGGGGATTTTTGCCGAGCAGCTCATATACGGCGTCAGGAGTATAGTCATCTTCCGATCTCGGTCCGAGGAAACCGTGCGGGTAGCCATGATGGCCGGCACCGTGCAGCCGAAGCCGATAAGCATAGGCACAAAGCTGCGCCCGGACAGGCCAATCTTTCGCAGAAGTCTGTCCATGACAAAGGCCACCCGGGCCATGTAGCCGGTATCCTCCAAAATGGACAGGAAGAAAAACAGTGTGACGATGATGGGCAGGAACGACAGCACGCTGCCCACACCGGCAAAAACGCCGTCTATAATGAGACTATGCACCACCGGATTGATGCCGTAGGCCGTGAGGCCCTTGTCCACTACCAGGGTCAGCTTATCAATGCCCAGACTAAGAAAATCAGACAGATTCTGACCGATAAGGTTGAAGGTCAGGTAGAAAATCAGAAGCATCACGCCGAAAAATACCGGCAGGGCCGTATACTTGCCCGTGAGCACCTTGTCCATTTGTACCGAACGGCGGTGCTCCCTGCTCTCGTGGCACTTGACCACACATATCTGCACCACATTCTCAATGAAGCTGTAGCGCATATCCGCCAGAGCGGCATTGCGGTCCAGCCCGCTCTCGTTCTCCATCTGCACGATGCAGTGCTCCAGCAGCTCCTTTTCGTTCTGATCCAGCTGAAGCTGCTGCAGGATGTTTTCATCGCCCTCAATGAGCTTCGCAGTAGCAAATCTCGCCGGGATGTCCGCCTTGTCGGCGTGGTCTTGGATCATATGCACCACCGCGTGGATGCACCGATGCACCGCAGACTCCTCCGAGCAGAAGTCGTATACCTTGGGCAAGGTCTTTGTGCGGGCGGTGTGTACTGCTTGATCCAGCAGCTCCGACACGCCCTCGCCCTTCACCGCACTGATGGGCACCACCGGAATGCCCAAGCAGTGGCTCAACTCCTGCACATCTATGGTCCCGCCGTTGGCGCGGACCTCGTCCATCATGTTCAGGGCCAGCACCATGGGCACCCGCAGCTCCAGCAGCTGCAGTGTCAGATAGAGATTTCGCTCAATATTGGTGGCATCCACGATGTTGATGATCCCGTCGGGCTTTCCCTTGAGAATAAAGTCCCGGGTCACGATCTCCTCCTGGGTGTAGGGGCGCAGGGAGTAGATACCCGGCAGATCTACCACCGAGCCGCTCTTGCCGTCTTTGATCTCACCGATCTTCTGGTCCACCGTCACGCCGGGGAAATTGCCCACATGCTGGTTGGAGCCGGTAAGGGCGTTAAAAAGCGTGGTCTTGCCGCAATTCTGATTGCCTGCCAGCGCAAAGATCATGCCTTTACCTCCTCCACCTGAATTTTTTGTCCGTCCTCCACACGCAGCGTCAGCTCATAGCCCCGCACGCGGATCTCAATGGGATCGCCCATAGGCGCCACTTTTTGCAGCGTGACCTTAGTCCCGGGGATTAGGCCCATATCTAAAAGGCGGCACCGCAGGGGTCCCTCGCCGCCCACCTGGCGTATCACAGCAGTGCTGCCGATCTTCATCTCATTCAGTGTCATTTTTTCTCACTCCGTCTCGGCTGTTTTCCTGCATTGTACTATGATTCGTCGCCCGCGTCAATGGGCGGAGAATCAAAAATGGCTCCCATCGCCTATATGACGATGAGAGCCATTTTGTCTGCATTTTTTACAGCAAAACCATCAGTTTATTGAAGTTTAATTCCCTTGCCTTTTTCTGCACAGTGAACCAGTCCACAATGGTCAGTATTCCAAAGCAGCCCAGCGTCAGCAGCTTCAAAATACCCATCCCCGTTTCACCAAGCATGAAGCGATCGATCCCCAGCGCACCGAGGAAAATGGAAACCAGCAAAATGGTTGTCGGGTCTTTAAGTTCCGTGGAAGTCACCAGGTTGAATTTCGATTCATTCGTCTGCAGGAGCTTATCCTTCAGATAAACGATCTTTTCTGCCGGGAAATATTTTTGATTCGTCATCACAAATAAATCCACCTTTTGCGCATCCATAAATTCTCTCCTCCTGAATGTATGTAATATCCCGAAATGGGATATTATTATAATACCAATTTGGTATTATTTTGTCAAGAGGTTCTATATGAAACGATTAAAATATTTGAGAGAACAACGACATATTTCGCAATTAAAGTTGGCGATGGATCTGGGATTGAATCAAAACGCCGTCAGTCGCTATGAAAATGGCGTGCGAGAGGCTGATTATGCAACTCTTATCCTCTTTGCCGAATATTTTGGGGTGTCCATAGACTATCTGCTTGAGCGGACAGATAATCCTGTTATGAATCAATAAAACGGAACGGCAAAGGCCGTTCCGTTTTATTGATAGAATCACTTTTTCTTGCTGCCGTGGGCAGCCTTCATCCGCTTCTCGTGGTTGAGGATGGTCTTTCGGATACGCAGATTCTCCGGCGTGACCTCCAGCAGCTCGTCGTCCGCCAGAAACTCCAGGCATTGCTCCAAGCTCATCTTCCGGGGCGGCACCAGGCGCAGAGCGTCATCGGAGCCGGAGGCACGGGTGTTGGTCTGCTGCTTTTTCTTGCAGACATTTACGGTGATATCCTCCTGCTTGGGCGACACACCCACTACCATGCCCTCGTACACCTTCACACCCGGGCCGATAAAGAGCGTACCCCGCTCCTGGGCGTTAAATAGGCCGTAGGTGATGGACTCACCCGTCTCAAAGGATATAAGGGACCCGGTATTCCGGCGGTTCATCTCGCCCTTATAGGGGGCGTAGCTGTCGAACACGCTGGCCATGATGCCCTCGCCCCGGGTGTCGGTAAGAAACTCATTGCGGTAGCCAAACAGGCCCCGGGCCGGGACCAGGAACTCCACCTTCATGCGGTTTCCCACAGGGGTCATCTCCACCATGTCACCCTTCCGGGCGCCAATCTTCTCAATGACTGCGCCCACGGATTCGCTGGGCACATCCACCACCAGGCGCTCAATGGGCTCGCACTTCTTGCCGTCGATGGTCTCATACAGTACACGGGGAGGCGATACCTGGAACTCGTAGCCCTCGCGCCGCATAGTTTCAATAAGGATAGACAGGCTCATTTCACCGCGGCCGGCCACATTAAAGGCGTCCATGGCCCCGGGAATCTCAGATACCCGCAGGGAAACATCCTTCAGCGTCTCCCGGAACAGCCGCTCCCGCAGCTGGCGGGAGGTGACGAACTTGCCCTCGCGCCCGGCAAAGGGGGAATCGTTGATAGAGAAGGTCATCTCCATAGTGGGGGCAGAAATCTTCACAAAGGGCAGCGGCTCCACGGCATTAGGATCGCAAATGGTATCGCCGATGGTGATATCACCGATGCCGCTGAGGGCGATGATGTTGCCCGCAGTGGACTCCGTAACCGGCTTCTTGCCCAGGCCCTCAAACTCATACAGGCTCACGGCCTTGGCCTTCTTGGCCGGGGCGTCAGGGTCGTGGTAGTTGCACACAGCGATCTCCTGATTCTGCTTCAAGGTCCCCCGCTCAATGCGGCCGATGGCAATGCGGCCCACAAACTCATTATAATCAATGGCGGACACCAGCATCTGGAACGGCTCATCCACATCGGCCTCCGGAGCGGGGATATAATCAATAATAGTGTCAAACAGCGGCTTCAGGTCCGTGCCGGGCACATCGGGAGAATAAGACGCGATACCCTGCCGGGCAGAGCAGAACAGCATGGGGGAATCCAGCTGCTCATCTGTGGCGTCCAAATCTAGCAGCAGCTCCAGCACCTCGTCCACCACCTCATGGATGCGCTGGTCAGGCCGGTCGATCTTATTTACCACTACAATGACCCGGTGGCCCAGCTCCAAAGCCCGGCTAAGCACAAAGCGGGTTTGGGGCATAGGGCCTTCGGCAGCGTCCACCAGCAGGATAACGCCGTTGACCATCTTTAAAATGCGCTCCACCTCGCCGCCAAAGTCGGCGTGGCCCGGGGTGTCTACAATATTGATTTTTGTATCGCCGTAGCGAATGGCGGTGTTCTTGGCCAGGATGGTGATGCCGCGCTCCCGCTCCAGATCGTTGGAGTCCATTACCCGGTCCACTGTCTCCTGGTTCTCCCGGTACACACCACCCTGCTTGAGCATTTCGTCCACCAGGGTAGTCTTGCCGTGGTCAACGTGGGCGATAATGGCAACATTTCTCAATTTCTCGTTCTGCAATGGTAAAAGCCCCTTTCTCATGGCTGGATTCTGTATCTTTTTATTTTTTTCTGCACTAACCTTTGTATTATATGCTCTTATAAGGAAGAATGCAAGAGCTTTTCGCATTTTTTCGCGGTATGCATTGACATTTTTTCTCTTGGCGTGTACAATAAGAAAAAACTTAAATATTATGTCTCAGTAGCTCAGCTGGATAGAGCACACGCCTCCTAAGAATACGATGCGTCACTCGCCTTTGAGTGAAAAGCGGGTGACGCACTGTTCTGGAAATCACAAAATTTCATAAATGTCCTCGTACCTCAGCAGGATAGAGGGTCCGCCTCCTAAGCGGAACGCCCCCGGTTCGAATCCGGGCGAGGACGCCACAAACAACGCCGAAAGCCTTTATTTACAAGGGTTTTCGGCTTTATTTATTTCTGCCCCTTTTCTCTCAAATCGATCCTCATTAGCAAGCTCCGCCGAGAAACAACGCTCGCCTTTTGGCGAGATGTCTGCTAATGAAAATTAGCAAGAAAAATGCCGTTTTGCTAATGAAAACGACTCCCCTGCTAATTGAGCACCCTGTTTTGCTAAAAATCCTGCTAATTTGCAGGGCGATTACTGCCCTGTTTCCCGACGGATATTGAACTCAGCAACACTCGCATTTACGGGTGTCTATCAAGAGTAAGAAATCGTAAAGTTTCAAAAAATACGCATCCATTGTATACTGAGAGCAAGCAAGGAGGTGTCGAGATGAAAGAGCAGAAATATCATATCTACCTAACCAATCAGGAACGGTCAGAGATTATAGAGTCCCTAATTGATTTCAAAAACCTCCGTATGCAGCAAGGAAAATATACCGATGCCGTTGATGAGGTGTTGGTAAAGGTAATCCGTGCAAAAAAGAAGAAACTCAAAGTTGTATACATCTAAATATAGCTTTGGCTGCTTATTTCCCGCTTTGGGGGTAAGCAGCCCTTTTCATATATTATATATATCCTTAAATCCTGTGCCGCTTTTCCGCTTTCGGAAAGGCGGCTTTTTTGTTTTCAGAGGGTCACGAAAAAAATTTTTCAACTTTTTTTGAAAAACACCCTGCCAAAAGCCACCCCTTATTCAGAGTATGTGAAGGGGTTAATTCCTGACTCCGTTCAGGAGCTTCTTCGTGAACCTTTAAAATTGAATATACAGACACTTGGGACATTATTTCTGATGATAGCCCGAAGATAGGTACGCCGTGACTTCTCCTTTTCGGAGTATGAGCGAGAACCCCTGATCTGAAATCCGGTTTGCCACCGGGACGGCGATGACAGTCAGAATGATAATGATACTTCTCTACGGAGCTGGCGGAGTACCCGGCAGAGGTGAAATTCCTATGAACACGGTGCAGCACACCGTGACCCAAGTGTTTCCCGTAAGGCGAAAGCCGCCGCAGGGGTCGTCGAGGACAAATACTGCGGACACATATACATAGCTGTTTTCAAAAACAGTTATGAAATCTACAAAGAAGGAGGAAAAGCCAAAATGCCAAACTGTAAAACCATTGCTGTCTGTAATCAGAAAGGCGGCACAGGCAAAACGACCACAACGGTCAATTTAGGGATAGGACTTGCACGGCTCGGCAAGAAAGTGCTTCTTGTGGATGCTGACCCGCAGGGCGACCTCACGACTTGTCTTGGATGGAGAGATAATGACGGTCTTACGACCACCATTACCGACAAATTATCCGAGATAATGCGTGAGGAAAATACAGACCCGCAAAGCGGTATTCTGCACCACGAAGAAAATGTTGACCTGCTTCCCGCAAACCTTGAATTGTCCGCTATGGAAATGATGCTTGTAACGACAATGAGCCGTGAAACGGTTATGAGAAACTATTTGAGCAAGGTTAAAGACAATTACGACTATGTACTGATTGATTGTATGCCCTCGCTCGGAATGGTAACTCTGAACGCATTAGCGGCGGCAGACAGCGTAATCATTCCTGTGCAGGCACAGTATCTTCCGGCAAAGGGTATGACGCAGCTTATGCAGACAATCGGCAAGGTCAAACAGCATATCAATCCGAACCTGAAAATCGACGGTATCCTATTAAATATCGTAGACAATCGGACAAACCTTGCCAAAAGCACGGCAGACGCACTCCGTCAGAATTATGGCAGCGTTATCAAAATATATCGCTCGTCAATTCCAATGGCGGTAAAAGCCGCAGAGGTTGCTTCAAAGGGTGTCAGTATTTATAAGTATGAGCCGAACAGCCCTGCGGCTAAGGCTTATGCCGAGCTTGCAAAGGAGGTGTTAGCCGATGGCAGGAAGAAAGAGCGACTTCACGCTGCCGACGCTCGATGACCTGTTTTCCACACAGGAGATACGGGACGAAGCGAAACTTGCTAAAATCCGAGATATTCCCATTGACCTGATTGACGATTTCCCCGACCACCCGTACAAGGTGCGAGATGACGAGGATATGATGCAGCTTGTGGAGAGTATTAAGGAACGAGGGGTTATCACCCCTGCAACGGTTCGCCAAAAAGAGGACGGCAGATATGAGCTTATTTCGGGACACAGGCGAAAACGGGCAAGCGAGCTTGCCGGATTAGAGATGCTTCGCTGTGAGGTCGTAGAACTCGACCGTGACGAAGCCACGATTTTAATGGTGGAAAGCAATCTGCAACGGTCGGTCATACTGCCGAGCGAGAAAGCCTTTGCGTATAAAATGCGCTTGGATGCGATGAAGCGGCAAGGAAAACGCACGGATTTAACTTCTACACCACTGGTGGAGAAGTTAGCAGGAAAAGATGCGTTGTCGGTAACGGCTATCGGAAACGAGGTCGGAGAAAGCCGAGAGCAAATTCGACGCTTTATCCGCCTTACAAACCTTGTTCCCGAACTGCTTGAAATCGTAGACGACGGCAGAATGAAGCTCCGCCCTGCGGTAGAGCTTTCGTATCTGAATGAGGACTGCCAGCGTGACTTGGTGGAGGAAATCGACTTGAACGATTGCACTCCGTCACACGCTCAAACCATTCGTATGCGAAAGATGTTTGAAGAAGGCAAACTCACGCCCGAAGCCATACAAGCCATTATGTCCGAGCAAAAACCAAATCAGCAGGAACGGATCGTACTCAGCGGCGACAGAGTTCGCAAGTTTATTCCGAAAAGTATTCCGCTGAACAAAACGGAGGAATATGTCTGCAAGGCGCTTGAACACTATGCGAGTTTTTTGCGAAAACGGGCGGAGCGTGACAGCCGATAACGGGAGTGTGTTTTTCGTTTCCCCCTTCCTCACACTCTAACCCCCGTAAAACTACCTGACTACCCGAAGAAAAAGAATACTATCTCCTAAACTAAAACTATCTCACATAAGTAAATCTATCTCATAGACAACGCACACTTCACGGAAAGCGGCGCTTGTGGGTAAAATGAAAGATTGCCCAAAATCGCACCGTTGCTTTTCCGCAGCCTGTTTTCTACAATAGCGGCAAGGAGTTGATGAAAATGAAACGGATAGGCTTATGCTTTTGTTTGACGATAGTTTTTGCCGCTTTGCTTTGCGGCTGCGGCTCGGAGAAGAAAAATTTACCGAGCAGCACCGAGCAAAACGAGGTCTTTTCTTCGGCAGGTAAACAGGCAGAACCCGAAAGCACGGAAAGTCAGGATGTGACCGAAACGGTTTTAGAGATACCGCAGACTTCTCCCCCTGCAAGCAAAGAGCCGGAGATTGAAAGCACCGTACCACCCGAAAAAAAGGCTGAACCCACGAAAACGGAAATCAAGCAACCGCAGGAGAAAACGGACGCACCGAAAGCACCTGAAACTCCCGAACCGCCCACAAAGACGGAAACGCCGACTGAACCCGTAAAGCCGAAAACCGCTTATGACTATGCGTTTGACATTGAAGCGATCCGCAGCGATTTAATTGCTGTCGGAGAGTCTATGGGACTTACTCATATCACAAGTGATGACGGAACGGAAATCACGCCGAGCAATTCGTCTTGGGCTACTCCCGTAACGGCTTCAAGGTCGTTTCAGGGGGAAAACCTCAAACGGAAACTCACGGACTATGTGCAATCTATGCCGAGTATTCTTTCCGCTTACGGCGGCGCAGCAATCGAATATTTCACGATATATATTGAACCGCTTGACGGCGGCAGTTACCGGATATATTTTCTGTACTGAGTCCGTGAACCCACACACCCTCTGTTAAAACGACAGAGGGTATTTTTATACCCAAAATCAAGAAAGGACGGTAAAAACCGAAATGAAACATTTTGTAAAAACCAATGCAAAGCGCATTGCCGCAGCCATTCTCTGTGCCGTGATGTGCATTGCCGCACTCCCGTTTTCCGCCTTTGCGTTTACGGCAGAGGAAGGCAAAACGGTAAACGCCTATTACGGCGCAAAATATATCGGCTCTGACGGCGAAAAATACCACTCTCCCGCCACATATCAGTACATTACCTACGACAGCAGTGGTAATGTGAGCCTTCATTCAAAGAAAGCGGGCGGCGCACGATCAAAACTGATGATCAAGGACAGCAGCGGCGCACGACAGGTATTGTGCATTGAGTCCGGCGTGGACTATAACGCCAAGGGAACATATACAAGCGAAAGCGGTAAGAACAACGCATACTTTCAAAATCTCCCCGCTGCCGTGCAGTACGGTCTTATGCTCACCTCTGTTTACGGTTGGCATCCGGGCAAGACCGCACCCGTCAGCGGAACGAATGAGGACGATTTTGCGATTGCTACTCAGGTGATCCTTTGGGAGTATCAGCAGCAACTTCGTACCTCTCCTACAACTCTTACTGCAAATAGTTATGGCATTCCTGCCGACACCTACTACAAGGGTATTCAGGGCAGACCTGCCGAGAAAAGCTACGATTGGCTTCTCTCGCAGATGAAAAGCCACGCAACCGTACCGAGTTTTGCTTCTCACAGAAGCGGTTCGGCGGAGGTCTACACCCTGAAATACAATCAGGCGGCAGACAATTATAGTCTTACGCTGACCGACACCAACAATACGCTGGCGGATATTAAGTTTAGTGCAAGCGGTATTACCGTATCAAGAAGCGGCAATCAGTATACTTTCACTTCCAAGAAGATGCTTGAAAGCGCCGTTGGTATTACGGCACAGAAAAGCATTCCGAATATCGACGGTAATATCCTCATTTGGGGCTACCCCGGCAAGCAGACAATGATGTCAGGTGCGGAAGATCCCGTTGTTTTCTATCTGAAAGTTAAGACCGAAACCACAGGTATCGGTCATATCGTGAAGCACTCTGAGGATAACAAGGTAGACGGCGTTAAATTTAATATCGCAGGCAATGGTGTCAATCAAACCGTAACCACAAAAAAGGACGGAACGGTGGATATTGAACTTATGCCGGGCGTTTACACGGTAACGGAACTTGCCGAAGAAAAATACGAACCGCAGAGTGTGCAAAGAGTCACGATTGTATCGGGACACACCTCTACGGTCACTTTCAGCAATGTATTAAAGCGTGGCGGTTTGAAGGTTATCAAATCTTCCGAGGACAACTTTGTTGAGGGCGTGGCTTTTCATCTTTACGGTACTTCGCTTTCAGGCATTGCCGTTGACGAGTATGCCGTAACCGATGCAAACGGTGTGGCAACCTTTGAAGGTGTCCTTATCTCCGGCACTGAGCCGTATACCGTTGAAGAAGTGGATACCGCAGTCCGTTATGTTATTCCCGAAAAGCAGAACGCACCGATCAAGTGGAATGAGGTTACAAGCCGTAATTTTACGAACACGCTCAAAAAGTTTACCGTGACCGTAACCAAGAGCGACGCCGAAACCGGAAACAAACAGGGCGATGCTTCTCTTGCAGGGGCTAAGTACGGCATTTTCAAGGGCAATCAGCTCATTGACGAATACTACACCGACGAAAACGGTCAGATTGTGAGCAAGGAGTATGTTTGCGGGGACGATTGGACAGTAAAAGAACTTGCACCGAGCAAGGGATATTTGCTTGATCCTACCGTTTATCCTATCGGTGCAGAAACAAAGCACTACACCGTTGAACACAATCAGACAGCAAACGATGTGAACGAGTGGGTTATCAAGGGCTATATCGCCATCATTAAACATTGTGATGACGGCGAAACAAAGATTGAAGCACCCGAAAGCGGCGCAGAGTTTGAAGTTTTCCTGAAAGCCGCAGGCTCTTATGATAACGCCAAGCCTACCGAGCGTGATTATCTCACCTGTGATGAAAACGGATTTGCACAGACCAAAGAAATGCCTTACGGCATCTATACCGTTCATCAGATCGCAGGTTGGGAGGGTTGCGAGTTTATTAAAGATTTCGATGTCTTTATCGCAAAGGACGGTCAGACCTATCGCCATCTTATCAACAACGCACCCTTTGAGAGTTATATCAAGGTGGTAAAAGTCGATGCGGAAAGCGGCAAGACAATCCCCTATGCAGGTGCAGGCTTTCAGATTTACGATCCGACGGGCAATCTTATCACAATGACCTACACCTATCCGACGCCTACCGTAATTGATACCTTTTATACGGATGCCAACGGTTGTTTCGTTACACCTGAAAAATTGGATTACGGCAAGGGCTATTCTATTGTCGAGGTGCAGGCTCCTTATGGGTATGTGCTTGACGGCACTCCTATATATTTTGATGTAACCGAGGATAATTCTACCGAAGAAAGCGGGGTTACGGTGATTAAAGTAAATAAACCGAATACGGCGCAGAAAGGAACAATCACCGTTGAAAAGACGGGCGAAGTGTTCAGCGGCGTAAATGTCAGCGGCTCTGAGGATACGGAGGTAATCTATCAGCCTGTTTATGAAACGGCAGGACTTGAAGGTGCGGTATATGAAATTCGTGTCGCAGAAGATATTTATACACCTGACGGAACACTCCGTTATGCCAAAGGCACGGTGGTAGATACCGTTATTACAGATGGGGACGGCTTTGCCAAGAGCCGTGAACTCTATCTCGGCAAATATGAGGTGCGAGAAATCACAGCGCCGTATGGAATGGTACTGAACGGTGAAATTCACATTGCCGAGCTTGTCTATGCCGGACAGAATATTTCCGTAACCGAAACGGCAGCGTCCTTCTTCAACGAAAGACAGAGGGTTGAAATCGGGCTTGTAAAGGTTCTTGAAAAGAACGAAATCTTTAATATCGGCACAAACGGCGAAATGAAGAATATTTCTTTCGCACTGTTCGCAGCAGAGGAAATCGTTAGTGCAAGCGGCACTTCCATTCCCGCAGACGGACTGATTGAGATTATCACGCTGAATGAGGACGGGACGGCAAAAATCAAGACCGACCTTCCTATCGGCAACTACTATGCGAAAGAACTCGCTGCCGATGAACACTATATCCTCTCGGATACCAAGTATCCCGTAAACTTTGAGTACGCAGGACAGGACACGGCAACCGTTAAGATTGACGCCAACAACGGCAAGACAATCGAAAATGACCTGATTTACGGTTCTGTTTCCGGCAAAAAGGTCGATGAGGACGGCAACGCCCTCGGCGGTGCGCTGATTGGTATTTTCCGTACAAGCGACGGCGGATTCACAAAAGAAAATGCTTTGATGACTATCGTTTCCGCAGAGGACGGTAGTTTTTCTTTTGAAAACATCCCCTTTGGCACTTGGTATATCCGTGAGATTGAGCAGCCAACGGGCTTTGTGCTGAACGATACAGTTTATCCCGTAACCGTCGGGCAGAACGGTCAGGTCGTTGAGGTTGAAATCGTCAATAAGCACATTCGTGGCAACATCACCCTTACCAAAGTGGACGCAGATTATCCCGAAAATAAACTGACCGGAGCGACCTTTGAAGTTTACAAAGACAACAATGGCGACGGAAAGCTGGATGACGGCGATACCCTTGTCGGAACACTTACCGAAAGCGAGATGGGCGTCTATGAGATGAAAGACCTGCTTTACGGTCACTATCTCGTAAAGGAAACCAAAGCGCCCGACGGATTTTTGCCTGATACGGGTGTCTACCCCGTGTTTGTGGATACGGACGGTGCAACCTATGCCATTGAAAACAAGGCGGGCGTTGGGTTTGTCAATGCAGCAATGAAAGGCAGCTTGAAGATTATCAAAACTTCTTCGGACGGTAAAGTGGAGGGTTTTTCTTTCCGTGTTACCGGAGCGAACGGTTACGATGAAATCTTTAAGACCGATGAGAACGGCGAAATCTTTATTGAGGGGCTTCGCATCGGTGAATACACCGTGTCCGAGGTTGCCGACAGCCTTTCCGCCGCATACAACAGACCCGCAGATAAGACGGCAACGGTGATGACAGACTCGACGACAATCGTTGAGATGCACAATGTCTTTATGGACAATCCCAAGACCGGCGACAGCAGCAAGCTCGGCTTGTGGTTTGCTCTGCTCGGTCTGTCTGTTGCGGGCATCGGCGTGACCGCCTATACCGCAATTAAAAGCAGAAAGAAGGAGGATGCGGAATAATGGAGCCTAAAACTATTATTGCAATCGTTTTGGTCGCCTTTATCATCGGCGGCTTTGTTTTTCTCCAATTGAGAAACCGAAAAAAGAAGTAATAAACCTTACGGGGCGGAGCGCAAAAACTCCGCCCCATTTCTACTATCCGAAGGAGGGATATAGATGAGCCAACAGAAAACCGTGGAAAGCCGTGTGCTTTCCGTTTTGAAGGACTGTCCGAGAGCAAGGTTCGACGATATGATCCTCACAATGCACTACTACAACCGCTACGGAAATTATCTCCGAGCCGGTGAGCTTCCCCTTGACGACCTTGCCTTTAACTACAAAGCCTACGGACTTCCGTGCTTTGAAACCATCCGCAGAGCAAGGCAGCGTGTGCAATCCCTTTTTCCTGAGTATTCCCGCAACACCGAAACCGAAAGCGGCGGTGATATTGTCGTGATTATCAATATTCTTTGAGGTGACGGCTATGGAAAATGAAAAGAGAATGTTTGCGGACTACACGGTGCTTTGCGCCGTCAATGTGGGAAAAAGAGAGATCGTGCTTGCCTGCGATAAGCATAACAAGGACGGCGAAAAATTCGTTTGCGGCTTTGCGGAGCAAAACGGAATTTTTGAACGGTATGAAGAATTTGTAGGCAGCGATGACTATATCGAAATTGCCCGCCTTTTCGGAAACCGTATTGTAAATGAAACGGAGCTGTTCAAAGAGCAGGTTGAAAATCTGGGTATTCCCGTTACCGTGATTACCCAAGACGATTGCATCCCCGACCACTATAAGAACGACATTAACGGCAAGATTATCGCTATCAATTCGGACATTTTCAAACCCGAATATCAGCGAGCTGATCGCCAGCTTTTCCTTGTGACAGGCGGCTTCGGAGCTTCGGCAAATTCCCGTGGCAGCGCTGTGTTCTGCAAGAACCTATATGACGGTAAGACTGCCCGCTATGAGCGTATGGATGTACTTGGAGAAGTAAAGCCGGAGTGTATGCCCGATTGGGCAAAGGAAAAGGCGGAAGCAATCAGCCGCAAACACAAGACCAAAGAACAGGAACGATAAGGAGGTAAACAATTATGCCAGCTAAGAAAACCGCAGCAGAACTGAATTTACAGCAGAAGGTTAAGGTGCTTTCCAAGCTCTTTGACGCAGGCTGCAAAACCGAAAAGAATTTGAAGGCGCTGACCTTGCCGACGATCCTGAAAATTCCCGATGTGACCGTGCCGGATATGACGGTTATTACCGAGCTTCAGGAGCAGGTTGCAAAAAACCGTCTTTTCTCCTATTTGGGAGGTGAAAGCGATGAGCCAAACAGACAGACCGAGTGACCGTCATATCATTTGGAGCAACCGCAATCTTGATATAGACGACTGGCGAGAGGACTACAAGGAGTTTCTTGAAGCCAATGAATTGGACGATGATCCTAACGATGAAAGTGCGCTTTATGCGTGGATGGCGGAAACGAACGACAACTACCTTTTCGATGAACGGGCAAATCTGAATATTCAGCTTTCACAGCCGATTATCATCGTTGGTGACATCGGCAGGTGGAACGGCAGAGTGATGGGCTATAAAGAAATCCCTTCCGGCAATATTAAGGATTGCTTATACGCCGACACCGATTATACCGAATGGTATATAGACAAATACGGAGATCTCCGTGCCGACGCCAGCCATCACGACGGAACAAATCACTATCTCTACCGTGTGTTCAAAGACGGTGTTTCTGAAACACAGATGGAGAACCTGAAAAACAAAATCTATTACGGCAAAGCCACCCGTGCGGATATTGCACGGGTGACCCGGCGACTTGGGGATGAGATCGCCGCTGTTTACGGCTTTCATATTCCAAAACAAAGAACACAACAAGAAAGGAGCGAGCGATAATGGCAGATTTCACACTACGCCCCCTGACCGTTCCCGAACGCAAATACACCTACGCTCAAAGCTCTCAAATTCAGAGTCAAACCGGAAACATCGGTTACTTGCGTGGGGACTTCGGTTCAGGCGGCAACGAGTTTCACACCACTTGGTTTGACAACCGACCGCAATGGAAAAGCGACGAGTTTAAGCAGGACTTGGACAATGTAATCAACGCCCTGCGCTCCGAAGAATACGGACTTCTCCAAAACCGTTCCGCTATGGCTCGGACAGGATGGGCAAACAAAGACAGCCAAATGCAGGGTCACTATACTACGGAGTTCGGCTTTCGAGCCGACACCGAAAAATATGCGTTTCTGCTCCGCTGCAACCCCACGAAGGGCGACTATAACTTCTACTGCTCTTGCTATGTGAAGGAGTGGCTGGATAAGCATATTGCAGAAGCCAATCGGGACATTCGCTTTATTAACAGCCGCTATAAAGTGCTGTTTCGTATTCCCGACGGCGAAAGCATCACCGTTACCGACCGTAACGGAAAGCCCGAAAGCTACCTCTGCCGCTATATCGACGATTATCACACAGAGGTCGGGCGCAATCTCTTTCACATCTGTGAATTTGCCGAGCGTATGGAGGAAAGCGGCTGCACCTATGCTCCGAAAGAGCCGCCCCTGCCGCCGATGTGCTATTCCACACTTCCGTCTACCGGAGAGATCATTAAGATTGAGCGCTGGCAAAAGGGCTACACGGCTACGACATTCAAGGACGGCAGCCGTGAGGAAAACGCCGCAGTCAAGGACAAATTCAATGAAAAGCTGGGTGTAAGCAAAGCACAGGAGCAGGCTATGGTTGCAGGCTCGATGTTCGGTTGGGATAAGCCCGCCGCAAAGCCTAAAAATTACGATGAAAACGGCAAGCCTATTAAGCCGAAGAATAAAGACTATGAACGATAAGGAGGTGTCCGCCGATGGCACGAAAATATGACCTGATTTCAGAGCTATACAGCCGCACCTGCAAGACGGTTGTATCCTCGCCGGAAAGCTGGCAAGCCTTTTTGACTTCTGCCTGCCGAAACTATAAGCTGCGCTTTGATGAGCAGTTGCTTGTGTTCGCCCAAAGACCGGACGCTACCGCTGTTCTTGAAATTGAGCGCTGGAATAAGTCTTTCGGAAGATGGGTAAACAGAGGTGCTGTGGGTATTGCGGTATTTGACGATGTAAGCAGAAGTCGCCAGCGGCTTATTCATTACTTCGATATTTCCGACACCCACGCAAGCAAAAATGCCAGTCCCGTTCCGCTTTGGGAAATGAAGCCGGAATACGAGCAGGAAGTTATTGAAACGCTTGAAAACACCTTCGGGCAGTTAGTGGGCGGAAACGATATGATGTCCGCAATTTTTTCGGCTGCTCACAATGCGGTGGAGGATAATCTTCCCGATTATACCCGTGAACTGCTCTATTTGACAAGCGACAGCTTCTTGGAGGAACTGGACGGGGACGCCGTTTCGTCTTTTTACAGAAAAGCCGTAACAAACAGCGTTGCCTTTATGATAATGGCAAGACTCGGTATGGATACGGAGGAATACTTTGAGCGTGACGACTTTCAGGAAGTCATCAATTTTAATACGCCGCAGACATTAAACGCACTCGGCTTTGCTACCAGCCATATTGCGAAAATGGGGCTTGCGGAAATCGCCAAAACGGTATTATCCCTTGACCGCCGAAATCGCACATTTGCAGAGAATGAAAAAGCCGATTACAATAAAGGCAACGAAACCGAAAGGAGTTTTGATGATGAACGAAATCACTTACACAATGCAGGGCGACTACCTGCTTCCCGATCTGAAAATGCCGGAGCAGCCGGAAGTGTCAATGGGACGGTACGCAAGGATGAGAGCGAAATATCTGAAAGCGAACCGCAAGGTGCTGTACTACAATCTCCTGACGAGCTGCACTCTGAACAAGCATCTGAACGAAACCGAGCAGAGAGCGACCGAGTTGGAGGAACAGTTGACGAAGCAGATGGCAGCGGCGGAGGGCGTGACGGAGCGCCTGAAAGCGGCGGATATGATGAGCTGGGTTCGGAAGATGAACAATATCCGCAGCAGGGTTCAGGAAGTGGTATTGAAGCAGGTAATCTACGCTTAGATTATTACGATCGCAGCCACGAGGACAAGAGCCTGCCGTTCTTCGGCAATGACGATACTATCCGTGAAATGTTCGGCACAACACCACACCTGAAAGCCGACAAAGAAGAGATACGGGCATTCTTTGAAGCAACCGCTGATAAGGACGCCCGTATTTCTTATATCAAGAGCATTTTCAATAACGACTATACCGAGGTTATTTTGAGTGACGGTCGGCGTGTAGGCTACAAGACCTATGAGAATGGGTTGCTGCTTTGGGCAGACAGCTATCTCTCCCGAACGGCACAGAGCTTTTATAATTGGGGCGTCATTGCTCAATACTTTGAAGCAATGCGCCTGCTCGGAGAGTTGCAGGATACGATGAAGCCGCTGCCCTCTATCGACGGGCAGATGTCATTGATGATTGATGAAGCAGAGGAACGGAAAACCTCTGCTTTTACTTTTTCTCAGGAGATCATCGACGCTGTTCTTACCCGTGGCAGCAGCTTTTCCGAAGGAAAAATGCGTATCTATGAGCAATTCCAAAAGAGCCTTTCCGTCAAAGAAAACGCCGATTTTCTGAAAGAGGAATACGGTCAGGGTAGTTCTTCGTCAATTACAGGAGCCGGACTTGCTGAAACGCACGACAGAAAAGGCTTGCGCATTTCAAAGGGCTACGGAAACGACGCCCCTCACATTGACCTGAAATGGAAACAGGTAGCAAAGCGCATTGCTGAGCTGATAAGGCTTGACCGCTACCTGAACCCCAAGGAAAAAGCGCAGTACCCCGAATGGCTGCAAAAGCAGGAGGAACGCCGTGCGGAGCTTGCCGAAGAACGCCGAAACAGAGAAATTCTTTCTGCTGCACCACCCGAAAAGGAAGAACCGACAAACGACCGGTACGAATACCATCTCGGCAGCACGGTCTATCTCGGCGCAAACAAGTATGAAATCCTGTCCTTTGATGACGAGCGTGTAATGCTTTATGATACGCAATACCCGCTTTTCAATAAAGAAATGACAAGAGCCGAGTTTGACAGCAAGGTGCAGGAAAACCCGCTGAACGATCACTTGAAGGTCAAGAGCTTACCAGCCGAAGAAAAGGCTGCCCCGTATGACATCGGTATGGGCTACCTCGGCAACGGGCTGACCGTTTGGAACCGTGCCGTAGAGGTCAACGGGGATTATCAGAACATTGCCCACATCTCCCCCGAAGGTGAGATCACCTACTATGTGCAAAACTTGCCGCAAAGCGTTGTAGAACGCATTGAGCAGGCAGCGGAGCGGGAGAAAACTCACGCCGACCCGAACACTACGCCTATCGGGGATGACGACTACTATTTCCACCGTCCCGATGTTGGTGAGTTTGAAGCGGTCTATTATAACCCTGACGCAACAGCGGGCGGTCAGTTTGTATTCGCACATCTGCCCTATGACCTTATAACCGAAGCAAAGGCAGCTACGGACAGCACGGATGGCTTCTTTGAATACCTTGACGAACACGCCAAGACGGAGCTTATTGACCTCGGCACACCCGAATACGACGCCGTACTGAAAGAATACGCCGACCCGCACCCCGAACGCATCGGCAGAAGCGAGGATACGATGAACACCCTCGCATCTCAGGCGGAAAGCGAAGTGTCGCCGGAAAACCATCTTCCGCAGTTTTATCGGGACTATCTTGAAATCAAGGCGGACAATCCGAACAGCCTTGTGCTCTATCAAATGGGCGACTTCTTTGAAGCCTATGCCGAGGACGCAAAAATCATCGGAGAAGCCCTTGATCTGATGCAGACTACCCGTGCCGTAGATAAAAACTCCCGTATCCCGATGGTAGGCTTTCCGCAGCACCGCTTGGAAACCTATCTTACAATGCTGACCGACAGAGGGTATGATGTTGCGGTCAATTCTTTGGAGAACGGCGAACGCATTACCCGCAGCTTGGTTTCTACCAATAAGGAAGATCCCACCGACTCCAAGCCAATCGGCAGAATTGATTACCTGCACACGGACGGTCGTGTTCGTGAGAGCATTGAGTACACAAATCCGTACAGCTTTGAAAAAGACATTAAGGAGGGAAATTACTACGGTGTGCCGATGAGCATTGTTCTGTATAAGGACAAGGACGGCAACACCATTCCGCACAGGTTTATCGCACAGCTTGACCCACCGCCCAAGGGCTTTGAGATCATTGACAGCCCGTATTTGCCGGAAAACGCACTGGATACGGCGAAGCGTCTCATTGATGATTTTTGCCGTGAGGAGTATCAGCGTGAGGAAGGTGCGGATTATACCGATCTTGCCAATGTGGAGGTTGCCTACACCACCACCGAGGACGACAGACACGAAATTCAGGCAAGAGTAAATCTTGTAGATTTTCGCATTGAAACCCTTGTGGACGGCAAAACAGTCCGCAGCGAACAGTATGCGTCCCTTGCAGAACTGACCGAAAAGGGACTGCACGGGTTGTCCTTTGATGAACTTGTGTATGTATCCGACGAGGAATTGGCAAAGGTGGAAACACCCATTATTCCCGCTTGGGAGCAGCCGAAGAAAAGACGAGTGCAGACCTTTGACATTCACCCCGAAATCCCGATGGCAGACCGCCACACCTTTGACCTTGCTGCTCACGAGGTTACAGAGGTCAACAAAAAAGAGCGTTTTCACAGAAACTATGCGGCAATTATAACGCTTAGAAAGTGTCAAGAGGAAAATCGCTTTGCCACACCCGACGAGCAGATCGTCCTTTCCAAGTATGTGGGTTGGGGCGGTATTCCCGAAGTCTTTGACGAACGGGCAGACTCTTGGAGAACCGAATATGGGATGCTCAAAAACATTCTGACGCCGGAGGAATATGCTTCCGCAAGAGAAAGCACCCTGACCGCTTTTTATACGCCGCCCACGGTCATAAAAGCCGTGTATAAGGTGATGAAACAGCTCGGTTTCCGTGAGGGCAATATCTTGGAGCCGTCTTGCGGCATCGGGCATTTTATCGGTATGCTGCCCGAAGAAATGAAGGGAAGCAAAATCTACGGCGTAGAGCTGGATACGGTTTCTGCCGGAATTGCACAGCAGCTATATCAAAAGTCTTCTATCGCCGCACAAGGTTTTGAGGAAACCAACCTCCCCGACAGCTTCTTTGATGCCGTTGTGGGTAATGTGCCTTTCGGGGATTTCAAAGTCCCTGACAAGCGGTACGACAAGCATAAATTCCTCATCCACGATTATTTCTTTGCAAAATCCTTAGATAAGCTCCGTCCGGGCGGCGTAATGGCGCTCATTACGAGCAAAGGCACAATGGACAAGGAAAACTCAGCGGTACGAAGATATATTGCACAGAGAGCCGACCTGCTCGGCGCTATCCGCTTACCGAACAACACCTTTAAGGGCAACGCCGGAACGGAGGTCGTGTCGGATATTCTGATCCTGCAAAAGCGTGACCGCATTGTGGATATAGAGCCGGATTGGGTGCAGCTCGGCACGGACGAAAACGGGATAACGATGAACAGCTATTTCGTCGAGCACCCCGAAATGGTACTCGGTGAGATGAAAATGGTATCGGGGCGTTTCGGACTTGAAGCCACCTGCGAACCCTTTGAGGGTGCAGACCTTGCCGAGCAGCTTGACGAAGCCGTTTCCAACATTCACGGTGAGCTTACGGCATATGAGGTCGAGGACGAACTGGACGAAGAAGATAATTCCATCCCTGCCGATCCGACAGTCAGAAACTTTTCCTACACGGTTTTGGACGATAAAATCTATTTCCGTGAGAACAGCCGTATGACTCCCGTTGATGTATCGGCAACCGCAGAGAACCGCATTAAGGGTATGATCCGTATCCGAGATTCGGTCAGACGGCTGATAGAATTGCAGACGGATGATTACCCCGACTCGGAAATCAAAGCCGAACAAGAGCAATTAAACTCGCTTTATGATACCTTTTCGGCGCATTACGGGCTTATCAACAGCCGTGGAAATATCTCCGCCTTTTCGCAGGACAGCTCCTTTTCTCTGATTGCGGCGCTTGAAGTCTTGGACGATGAAGGACAGCTTGAACGCAAGGCGGATATGTTCTATAAGCGCACCATAAAGCCGCATACGCCGGTCACATCGGTGGATACCGCCAGTGAAGCGCTTACCGTATCTATGGGCGAAAAAGCCCGTGTGGATATGGAGTATATGCGTGAGCTGACCGGAAAGACCGAGGATGAAATCTTTGCGGATTTGAAGGGCGTTATCTTCTTAAACCCGCTGTACGGCTACGGCGACACCACTCAGGCAAAATACCTGATGGCGGACGAATACCTCTCCGGCAATGTCCGTGAGAAGCTGGCGATTGCGAAAAAGTCCGCACAAATGTATCCCGAAGATTACACTGTCAATGTGGAAGCGCTTGAAAAGGTGCAGCCCAAAGACCTGTCTGCAAGTGAAATCTCCGTTCGCCTTGGTGCTACTTGGCTGCCGACCGAAATTGTCGAACAGTTTATGTTTGAGTTCTTGGGAACACCGAGGTACGCACAGTGGAACATCAAGGTTCACTTCTCTGCCTATACCGGCGAGTGGAATATTGAGGGTAAGTCCTATGACCGCAGCAATGTGAAGGCATCTACCACCTACGGCACAAATCGTATCAACGCCTACAAAATCATCGAGGAAACACTGAACCTGAAAGATGTGCGTGTCTTCGATTATGTGGAGGAAGCAGACGGCAAAAAGAAAGCCATTCTCAACAAAAACGATACCGCCGTCGCACAGGCAAAGCAGGAGCTTATCAAGCAGGGTTTTCAGGATTGGATATGGTCTGACCCCGAACGCAGAGAGAAGCTGTGCAGGCTCTATAACGACAAGTTTAACAGCCTGCGTCCCCGTGAGTACGACGGCAGCCATATCGTATTCAGCGGTATGAACCCCGAAATCGAACTTCGGGAACACCAAAAAAACGCTATTGCACACATTCTGTACGGCGGCAATACACTTCTCGCACACGCCGTGGGTGCCGGAAAAACCTTTGAAATGGTCGCCGCAGCGATGGAATCCAAGCGGCTCGGACTATGCAGCAAATCCCTCTTTATCGTCCCCAACCATTTGACCGAACAGTGGGCGGCGGAGTTTTTGCAGCTCTATCCATCCGCTAATGTGCTGGTGTCTACACGAAAAGATTTTGAAACAAAGAACCGCAAAAAATTCTGCGGCAGAATTGCTACCGGCGATTACGATGCCATCATTATCGGGCATTCGCAGTTCGAGAAAATACCGATGTCCATTGAACGGCAGCGGGCAATCCTTGAACAGCAGCTTGATGAAATTACGGAGGGTGTTGCAGAGCTAAAAAGAAACCGTGGCGATAACTTCTCGGTCAAGCAACTTGAACGAACGAAAAAATCCATCAAGCTGAAACTCGATAAACTCAACGACCAAAGCCGCAAGGACGATATTGTGACATTTGAGGAATTAGGTGTGGACAGAATTTTCGTGGACGAAAGCCACTATTATAAAAACCTTTTTCTCTATACAAAAATGAGGAATGTCGGCGGTATCGCACAGACCGAAGCACAGAAATCCAGCGACCTTTTTATGAAGTGCCGCTACCTTGACGAGATTACGGGCGGTCGTGGTACAGTGTTTGCGACAGGAACGCCGATCTCCAATTCGATGGTCGAACTTTACACCATTCAGCGATATTTGCAGTACAACACGCTTGTGAAAAATGGGTTGCAGCACTTTGACAGTTGGGCGTCCACCTTTGGTGAAACCGTATCCACCGTGGAGCTGACACCCGAAGGGACGGGATACCGAGCCAAAACAAAATTTGCTCGGTTCTACAATCTGCCTGAACTGATGTCAATGTTTAAGGGAGTGGCAGATATAAAAACCGCAGATATGCTTGACCTTCCCGTACCGAAAGCAATCTTTCACAACATCTCGGTAGAACCCTCTGAAATTCAAAAACAGATGGTAGCCGACCTTGCCAAAAGAGCCGAAAGAATACGGAACGGTATGGTGGACGCCAAAGTGGACAATATGCTCAAAATCACAAACGACGGCAGACGGCTTGCTCTCGACCAGCGGCTGATTGACCCGCTTCTCCCCGATTTTGAGGGCAGCAAGCTCAATGCCTGCGTGAACGCAATGTATGAAACTTGGGAGCGTGGTAGCGAAAAACGGCTGACGCAGTTGTTTTTCTGCGACCTGTCTACGCCGAGAAACGACGGCTCTTTCAATGTCTATGATGACATTAGACAGAAGTTGATTGCCCGTGGCGTACCCGCCGAAGAAATAAAGTTTATCCACAATGCGGATACCGAAGCGAAAAAGCTGGAGCTTTTCAAAAAGGTGCGCCGAGGGGATGTCCGTATTCTGATGGGCAGTACACAAAAGATGGGTGCAGGCACAAATGTCCAAGACAGACTTTCCGCATCAAGCGACCTTGACTGTCCGTGGCGACCGTCCGACTTGGAACAGCGGCTCGGCAGAAGTATCCGTCAGGGAAATAAAAACTCGGAGGTTCACATCTACCGTTTTGTAACGAAGGAAACCTTTGACGCATATCTGTATCAACTTGTGGAGGGCAAGCAAAAGTTTGCTTCGCAGATAATGACAAGCAAATCGCCCGTCCGTTCCTGCGAGGATATAGACGAAACCGCCCTGTCCTATGCTGAAATCAAGATGTTGGCAACGGGCGATCCGAATATCAAGGAGAAAATGGACTTGGATATTCAGGTTCAGAAGTTGCGGCTTTTGAAGTCCAGCTTTCTTTCCGAAAAGTACGCTTTGGAGGACAAAATCATTAAGCATTTTCCGCAGGAAATCGCACGGCTAACCGAAACGATAGCGAGCCTGAAATCAGATATTGAGCGTGTTGCACAGCACCCGAAGCCGTCCGGCGAAACCTTTGTCGGTATGACGGTCAAGGGTGTTTTTTATTCTGAAAAGGCTGACGCCGGTAATGCTATTTTGAAAGCGTGCAAGGCAATGTCAAGCCCCGAACCTATCCCCCTCGGTGAGTACCGTGGGTTTCAAACAGAGCTTTCGTTTGACACTTTCTATAAGGAATACAAGGTAAAACTCAAAGGCGAACTCGGTTATTCCTTATCCCTCGGCACGGATAATATCGGCAATATTACCCGTTTGGACAATGCGCTTGAAGGTCTGCCGAAGCGCTTGGAGATGAACGAGCAGGAGCTTGACAACCTCAAAAATCAGTTTGAAGCGGCAAAGGAGGATGTGGAAAGACCGTTCCCGCAGGAGGAAGAACTGAAAACCAAAACAGAGCGATTGAATGAACTCAACGCACTTCTCAATGTGGATAAGCGTGAGAACGAAATTGTCGGTGATGAACCTGACGAGGGCGACGTACCACCCGAAAGAAAGGAGAAATCTTATGAAAGATAATGTAATAAGCGAGTCAACAGCCGGTTTTTATGACGAACTCGGAGAATACGGGTTGTATGACGATTTTGACGACGAAGCTATGAATCAGGATTCAATTTCTGCTTCGCCTGCTGCCGAAACGCAGGCTTCTGAAATAGACAAACTTTATGCGGCATATATGATTGCGGACGCAATCAGAACCGTTTGCGGCGATGATGCAACGATATTTACAGATCATTGCCAAGCCTTTGATAATCTCTGCGAGGTAATTCTTGCCGAATATGCAAAACTGGATTACCGACAAAGGGCAATGATTGCCGCAAGACTTGGGTTTGACAAGATGACATTTCGTAAGACAAAGAAAGAGTATTATCTTGATATTGCCGTTCAACACACTCTCTCAGCCGGAGCAACAGCAAGCCGTATTGTCAAGGGTGCGTTGCGAGAACTGGCTACAAATATCATTTATGAAGCGGAGGTGCAAAAATGAATATCAAAGACTACAACAATCTGCTTTACGAAAAAATGAAAGCCGAGCAGGACAAATATCGGGACTGGCTTTTGTCCCAAGAGCCTGCCGAAATTCTCAATCACACCTATGAATATACGATGCGTGAGGACATTGTGATGTGTATGGAGGACTTGCAGCTTGACCCGAAAAAGGCAAAGGCTTTGCTCCGGTCGCCATCCCCTCTGAGCGATGTGTATAAGGAGTTCCGGGACAGAGAAACCGAGCATATGGATACCATCCGGGACTCCATAGAAACGGAAGCGGATAAGAGCTTGCAACGACAGGAGAAGAAAAAGCAACGGGAAAGCAGGTGATTTTATGCCGTATATCTCACCGGAGGTGGTGGAACAGGCACGGCAAATCGACCTGCTGACCTATCTGCAAAGCTGTGAGCCGCAGGAGCTTGTCCGCATTTCCGGCAACAATTATACCACCCGCACTCACGACAGCCTGAAGATTTCTAACGGCAAGTGGATGTGGTGGTCACAGCACATCGGCGGCTGCAATGCCCTTGACTATCTTGTGAAAGTCAAGGGCTGTTCTTTTGTAGAAGCGGTCGAAACACTGATGGGAAAGGCGGCGGTAATGCCGTCGGTGACGGTCAAACCCAAGCAGAAAACGGAGCCGAAGATCTTGCTTCTGCCGGATAAAAGTGCTTCCACAGAAAGAATTACAGAGTATCTTTTCGGCAGGGGCATCGACTATGCCATCATCCAATACTGCATTGACAAGGGGCTGATCTTCGAGAGCCTGCCATACCACAACCTTGTGTGCGTTGGCTTTGATGAGAAGAATATCCCTCGCTATGCGTCCTACCGAGCGACCAATGACCGCCGTGTTTTGGGTGACTGCTCCGGTAGCGACAAGCACTATTCTTTTCGGATTTCAGATAGCGACAGCGGCACGGTGCATCTCTTTGAGTGTGCCATTGACCTGCTTTCCTATGCGACGCTTGAAAAGATGGCGGGCAGAGATTGGCGGAAAGACAACCTTGTTTCCCTCGCCGGTGTGTATCTGCCCAAGGAGAAAGTTGAGGACAGCAGCACGCCCATTGCCCTTGTTAAGTACCTTGAAGAAAAGCCGCAGATCGAAAAAATCCATCTGCATTTCGACAACGACAACACGGGAAGAAAGGCAGCGCTTGCCCTAAAAACCATACTGCCGAGTAAGTACGAAGTCATTGACAGACCCCCGCCGCACGGTAAGGACTACAATGACTTTCTTTGTTTTCGGCTCGGTATTTATCAACACAAAACCAAAGAAAGGACGAATGAACGATGACAGAATTCAGCATTTATCAGATCAACACGGACAGAGATACCGCCCGTGTCTGCTTTTTGGGATATGATTCCCTTGAAAAGTTTCAGCACTCAAAGGAAATCAACGCCGCCATTTACGACAAGGTTTATAGCGGCGAAATGGAGTGCAGCTCCCTTGAAAGCATCTATCGGAAATTCAACATTGAACATCCGGCAGACTATAAGGCACGCTCGCTTTCCGTGTCGGATGTGGTGGAAATCAGGGAAAGCGATACACTCGAAAAGGGCTTCTTCTTTGTGGACAGCTTCGGGTTCAAGTCGATTTCCTTTGACAAATCGCTTTGCAAAGAGCCGGAAAAAGCAACCGTAAATAAGATTTCCGTTCTGCTCATTGAGCCGAACAAGTACCCCAAAATGATTGAGATTGACGACACACTTGAAGCAATGCAGAAGGTTGTTGGCGGCGACATCGAGGAATATATGCCCTTTGATGATGATGTGGCTATCATCTGCAATGAGGAGGGCAAGGTCAATGGTCTGCCGCCCAACCGTGCCGTTTACGCCGAACCCGAAGCGGTTGAAATGAGTTATCGGGAGATGACAAAGCGGTTCCGAGAAGCCGAAAATAGCCGCCGGGAACACCTTACCGGATATGTCGTTTTCACCGAGGACAGTTTCGATAAACCGTACAGCGAGAAATCCCGAACCTATGTAATAAGCTCGGATAACAAAGCATTTCAGTCCGGTATGGGCGGCTATTCCGTCTATGCTTCCTGCCTTGACGGAAGCGATCCTTGTGTGCGTTTGGACGGATATATGTTTGACGAACACGGCGGAGAGAACGGTTGGAAGATTGAAAAGTGCTATATGTTACAGCCTTCCCGTGAGATGCTTGACATCATTTGTGGGAAGTTTTTTATTGCCCACGCACCTATCGAAGCGGAAAACTTTCAGTCCCTTCCGCCTGAGCTTGCGAAGAAGTATACGGAAAAATTCAAGTTTCCCGAACGCTTTATTCGGGCAGGTGAAGATATTGTAGCCGTACCTTTCAAGCCCGCCAAGGCGGACAAAGAACGCTGATTTCTCAGAAAGACGGGGCAACCCCCAAAGACTGTACTATCTTAGCAAGCAGACTGTTTTTACTCCTATCGGGCAAAAACCAGTAAAGCGCTTGTTAGGGGTTGCCCCTAATACCCCAAGACAGAAAGGATTTTATTATGTCAGAAGCAATTTCCCTTATCGTCGGTCTGCTGCTCGGCGGCTGCGTCGCCTCTTTTGTGATGTGCTGCCTGCAAATCAACCGACTTTACAACACCGACAAAAAGAAGGAGGTCAAGTACAATGAAAAGAAGAACCGTTAAAAAGCAATTTTGGTTTTCCCGTGACGAAGCGCAGGACTTACAGAAGAAAGCCAAAAAGACCTGCCTTACCGAAGCGGCGCTTGTGCGCCTGCTCGTGCGAGGATATGAGCCGAGAGAACGCCCCGATGAGCGTTTCTATGATACGATGCGTCAGCTTTCCTCTATCGGCAACAATATCAATCAGCTTGCGGCGCAGGCACACTCACTCAGCTTTGTGGACGCACAGAAGCTCCGAAAGGAAGCGGAGCGTTGGCACAGGTTTCAGGCGGATGTGGAGCGACAGTTTCTCCGCCCTGAAAAGAGTGAGCTGAAATGGCAGTAAGTAAGATATGGAAAGTAACGGTCAGGCTCGACCAAGTTATCGACTATGCAACCAATCCCGAAAAGACCAAAGTGCCGGAATATACGCCGGAGCAGTATCAGGCGCTTGCCGATGTTCTTAAATACGCCAAGGACGAAGAAAAAACGGAACGGGAGTTTTATGTGGACGGTATCAACTGCAACGCTTCAACTGCCCGTGACCAATTCGTAACGGTCAAGGAACAATTTGATAAGACGGGCGGCATCCAAGCCTACCACGGCTATTTGAGCTTTAAGGACGAACCGAATATCAATCCCGAACTGGCGCAGAAGATCGGAATGGAATTTGCCAAGCGTGTATGGGGCGAGAGATTTCAGGTCGTGGTAACAACGCACCTGAACACCAAGCACCTGCACTGTCACTTTGTTGTAAACTCCGTGTCCTTTGTGGACGGCAAGCGGATGGCGAACAACGAAAAGCACTGGCGGCACTTCCGGCACATAGCCGACGAGCTGTGCCGCAAGTATCAGCTTGATGTGATTGAAAATCCGCATCGTGGCACAGGCAAAAACTATTATGCCAGGAAGCTGCACGAAGCGGGTATGCCCAACTATGTGGATACTGCCAAAGCCGTAATTGACGAAGCGATTGCCAAGAGCAACAGCTACGCCGACTTCAAGTATGTTCTCCGTCAGATGGGAGCGTACTTTGACGATTCGGCAAACCACAAGTATCAGGTGCTTCGGATGAAGGGATATAAAAAGAATATCCGACTTACACGGCTCGGAGATGAGTATTCCCTTGACCGTATCAAAGAGCGCATTTATGAAAATCGGGACAAGGTTCACTTAGAGCCGTTCCATAAGGGCTATTACTACCGCCCGAAGCAATATGTCCTTTTGACACGGGAGTATAAGATACAAAAGGTCGGCGGACTTTACGGACTCTATCTACACTACTGCTATAAGCTCGGCTATCTGCCGAAGTACAAAAAACAAAATCCGGCTCGGCTTCATTATCTTTTGCGTGAGGATCTGATGAAGCTGGACGAAATAACCGCACAAATAAGGCTGCTCGGCAGAGAACACATCTCTACCTCTGAGCAGCTTTTCTCATATCAGCACTCGGTTGAGGACGAGATCAAAACGCTTACCGCCGACAGAACGCACCTGCGAAACGAGATACGAAAAGTAAATACAGACGATGCAACGCTGTCAGGCTGCAAGAAACAGATCTCTGCCATATCCGCAAGGCTGAAGGAACTTCGCAAAGAAGTCCGGCTCTGCAAGGGTATCGCTGAACGCTCCGGCGTGATAAAAGAAAACTTGGAGGCGGTGCTTGCAGACGAAGAAAAAATCAAGAACAACAGAAAGGAGAACCGAAGTTATGAACAACGGCGGTGACGCAGCAGAACAGGTCGTCAGGCTATCGCTTGAAGGCTTTGAAGTAGCTGCAAAACTTACGGGAACGGCGGCAAAGGAGCTGACCGTTCTTTTAGTTTCTGTTTTGAAGCAGGAACAGAAAACCAAGGGCAAGGCAAGGCTCACCAATATGCTGAAATCGGGAAAAGACCTCAAAGTTTTTTCTATTATGCAAAAAGACCTGAAAACCTTTACCGAGCAGGCAAAGAAGTACGGCGTCCTCTACTGTGTACTGAAAGACAAGTACAACAAGGGTGATAACATTCCGGTGGACATTATCGCCCGTGCGGAGGACGCATCCAAAATCCAGCGTATTTTTGACCGCTTTGAATTCGGCAGCGTGGACAAGGGTTCTATCGTGGCAAATGCGGAGAAGAGCATTGCCGAGCGAGAGGAACGGGCAAACGAAGTGCCGACTAAATCCAAGGGAGAACGCATTGTGGAGGAAGCAATGGGAAAGCCGATGCAGAAAGAGGGGCAATCCCACGAAAACCCCACAGCCGCCAAGACGGACAAAAACCCTCCGTCAAGGCAAAGCTCCGTCGAGGTAATTGGTAAGTCTGATAAGGGTAAAGCCAAAGCTGCCGAGGAAAAACCGTCCGTTCGTGAGAAGCTGGAACGGTATAAGGCTCAGGCGAAAAGCGAACGGAGAGCAGACGAACCCGACCTCGGAACTGCGGGCGAAAAGCCCAAAGCTCAGGAGGTCAGGCAGACCACCCATCGGCAGCCCAAGAAAAAGAAACCCAAACACAAAAGCAAAGCGAGGTAATTACAATGACGAACAATTTTAAGGTAAGAAAGGGCGGCGCAAAAAGCCGCCCCCAACTCTCTTCCGATGAATGGAGAGAAAAGAAGCAGGCTGAGAAAGAAGCTGTTTATCAAATGATTGACAGCACGGCTGCCGAAATCGCAGCAGACGGAGCAAAATTCAAAGCCTTTCTTGATACACAGGCTCGTATGGATCGCTATTCCGCTTCCAACGCCCTGCTTATTTATAAGCAGTTTCCCAAGGCAACGCAGGTCAAGGAGTTTGGGGACTGGGCTGAGGAAAAGGTATCAATCAAGAAAGGCGAAAAGAGCTTTTCTATCCTTGAACCCGTTGAATATGCAAAGAGTGACGGCACGGCAGGTATCTCCTACAATGTCAAGAAGGTTTTTGATGTTTCCCAAACCAACGGGAAACAGACGGCAGCACCTACCGCCAACCGTGACCCGCAGGCACTCGTTGCCGTGATGATCGACACCGCACCCGTTTCGGTTGAAGTGGCGGCAGAGCTTCCGCATCCGCAGATGGGAGCCTTTTATGATAACGAAAAGCAAACGCTCTTTATCAAAAAGGACATTGGGGACAGCGTTGCGCTCTGCCAGTGTGTGGCACAGGAACTCGGTCACGCTCAGCTTTCCGTTGACAGCGACTCATACAGCCGTAGGGACACAGGTTTTCAGGCAATGTGTATCGGGTATATGCTCTGCAAAAAGTACGGCGTGGAAACAAAGAACTTCGCCATTGACCGTATCCCCGAAGAATGGAAAAGCAAAGAACCAAAAGAAATTCGTGCGGAGCTTTCCAAGATACGAACGGCAATGAACGAAATTTATTCCCGTGTGTCCGATGAGCTTTACAGGCAGAAGCAGGAACGCTCCAAAGACCGTGACAGCAGATAACGGAGGATACGCCTATGAAGGAAGAAAAGAATTATATCGCTTTGAGTGACTATGAACACGGCATTGTCATCGACTCCCTAAACGAAAAGAGAAACGCCCTTATCAGCAAGGGCAAAACGACCGATGCCGTTGATGAGCTGATCGTCAAGGTCGGTTACGCCCCAAAACGGAAATTCAAGGTGATAGAAAAGGAACGACGCCGAGATGAAGCAAGATGATAAGCGCACCGCTGTCATTCTTTCTCTGATTGGCATTATTCCCGTCGGGTGGCTTGCGCTGAAAATTGCACCGTCTGTCGGCGGCGGTCTTGTCGAGATACTGCCGGGACTGATGACGGTGTTCAACGAACCCTTCCGCATAGAGCTTTGCGAGGACAGTGTAAAAGCTGTCCTCGTTTTGCTTCTCTGCTACGGAATGGGTATCGGCATTTATTTCTCGACACGCAGGAATTATAGGCGGCGGGAGGAACACGGCTCGGCTAAATGGGGCGACGCCAATGCCGTAAACAAAAAGTATGCTCAATTCCCGAAAAGCGAAAACAAGCTGATGACGCAGAATGTGAGCATCGGGCTGAACGCCAAGAAGCACCGCCGCAATCTGAACACCCTTGTTTGCGGCGGCAGCGGTGCAGGTAAAACACGCTTTTACTGTAAGCCCAACTTGATGCAGGCAAATACCAGCTTTGTAGTCCTCGACCCAAAGGGTGAAATCGTCCGAGATGTCGGAAAGCTGCTTGAAGCAAAGGGATATGAAA
>OIEI01000113.1_pt1 | contig 33137 bp, 33 predicted proteins | sample 1581781 | NCBI WGS metagenome assembly OIEI01 (sample SAMN01760935, study PRJEB22395) | human gut metagenome | reverse complement strand
ACCCTTCCCGTAAATACAAGGAGGTCTGGATCGGTCTGGGCGGCGTTCAGTCGGCGGTCTATGCCACGGAGGTCAGCGTCCCGGAGTACCTGGCCTACACGACCGAGGAAACGGAGAAAGTGGAGGTACAGCGGCTTGCCGGGGAGCTGGGCGGTGATATGGAACTGGCGATCAGGCAGCTCGCCGAGGGCAAACGTTAAAGGGAGGGCAGGCCATGTATCGCAAGTGTATCGGATCAGACCCCACGGCGGCGCGTTTGGACTTCGCGCTGTACGAGGTGGCGGGCGAGTGGGAAAGCCGCTCGGGTTCTCCCCGGGTTCGCATCTACCGCAACCCGGGACGCCGGGGCGGCGGTTTTTACGTGGAGGTGTCCTACAAGGACGGGACACGCTTCTCCCGTCCCGTGAGGAAGTATTGGGGAGGTATCCGTTACTTCGACCTCTACGGGTATGTCGCCCTGGCCTACGATGCGGGGCGCGAGGTGCTCCAGCTCTCCGCCTACGGGGATTATTACCGGGCGTCGGAATGACCGCCCAAGTATTCACGAATTAAATAATGAAAAGGATGAAACGATTGATTTTAACGCTGTTCGTGGGGCTTCTTTGCTTCACGTACCAGGCAAAAGCGCAGTGGACGGTCATCGACCCGTCGAACCTCGTTCAGAACATCAAGAGCGCGGTTCAAAGCTCGACCACGGCGACCAACATGGTCAAGTCGCTGCAAGAGAGTATCAAGATTTATAACCAGAGCAAGGCTTACTACGACGCCCTCAAATCGGTGCATAACATCATCAAGGATGCCCGGAAGGTGAAGCTGACACTCGAAATGGTCAGCGAGATCACGGAAATCTACACCTCGGGATTCAACCGTATGGTTTCAGACCCGAACTTCACGGTGGACGAGCTGGCGGCGATCTCGGCGGGTTACGCCCGGCTGCTGGAGGAGGGCGGCGCGCTGGTGACGGAACTCAAGACGGTCATAACCGGCGGCAACGGCCTCTCGCTCTCGGACAAGGAGCGGATGGACGTGGTGGATCAGGTTTACACGAAGATGCTGGAGTACCGCAACCTCACGCGCTATTACACGCGCAAGACCATCTCCGTGTCCTTCATCCGCAGCCGCGAAAAGGGCGACGCGCACCGGGTGCTGGCACTTTACGGGAACCCGAACGACAGATATTGGTAACCTGAAAACGGAGGCAGTCATGGATTTCGACAATTTACACCAGGTTCTCCGGAACCTGTATCAGGAGATGATGCCGCTATGCGGCGACATGATCGGGGTGGCGAAAGGTATCGCCGGCCTGGGTGCGCTCTTTTACGTGGCTTACCGGGTATGGAAGGCACTGGCCAATGCGGAGCCTATCGACGTGTTCCCGCTCCTGCGGCCTTTCGCCATCGGCTTGTGCGTGATGTTCTTTCCCACCGTGGTTCTGGGGACGATCAACGCCGTGATGTCGCCCGTGGTGCAGGGCACGCACGCCATACTGGAGGGGCAGACATTGGATTTGCAGGCATACCAGCAACAGAAGGACGATTTGGAAGCCGAGGCCCGCAGGCGCGAGGGCAAGGCTTGGTTAGTGGACGACGAGGTGTATGAACAACGGCTTGCGGATATGGGTATCACGGATTTGGGCGAGATTATCAGCATGTGGGCCGAACGCACGTGGTACGACATCAAGGCCGGTTTCCGGCAGCTTGTCCGGGACTTCTTCGAGTTGTTGTTCAACGCCGCGGGGCTTACTATCGACACGCTGCGGACATTCTTTTTAGTCGTGCTGTCGATTCTGGGGCCCTTGTCGTTCGCCCTCTCCATTTACGACGGCTTTCACTCGACGCTCGCGAGCTGGATTTCCCGCTATATCAGCGTGTACCTTTGGCTTCCCATCGCCGACCTGTTCTCCGCGGTGCTGGCCAAGATCCAGACGTTGATGCTCCAGGCGGACGTCCTGGCCCTGCAAGACCCCAACTACATTCCCGACAGCGGCAGCGGTGTCTATATTATCTTTTTGATTATAGGTATCATAGGCTATTTCACGATCCCCACCGTTGCCGAGTGGGTGATCCAGTCGGGCGGAGCCGGCGGGGCTATGGGCGGTATCAACAAGGCCGGGGCATTCGCCACGGGTGTCGCTGGCGGTATCGCCGGCAACATGATCGGCCGCACGTTCGGGCGTCGCGGCGGTGGCGGTTCCTCCTCCGGTAACGGCGGCGTTGGCGGCCCGGCTTCGGGCAGTGCCCCCAACGGGCGCAACCTGGCAACACAAGGTAACAATAATCATTCATAACAATTTGGACAATGGAATTCAAGTCATTAAAAAACATCGAAACAAGTTTCAGGCAGATTCGGCTTTTCGGTATCGTGTTCCTCTGCCTGTGCGCGCTGGTATCCGTGTTCAGCGTGGTCGCGAGCTTCCGTTTCGCCGAAAAGCAGCGCGAGAAGATCTACGTCCTGGACGGGGGCAAGTCGCTGATGCTGGCGCTCTCGCAGGATTTGAGCCAGAACCGCCCCGTGGAGGCGCGCGAACATATCCGGCGTTTTCACGAGTTGTTCTTCACCCTCTCGCCCGACCGTGCGGCCATCGAGAGCAACATCAACCGCGCGCTGTTCCTGGTCGATAAGAGCGCCTTCGCCTATTACCAGGACATGCAGGAGAAAGGTTACTACAACCGTGTGGTGTCGGGGAACATCAGCCAGCGTATCGAGGTGGACTCCGTGGTGTGCGACTTCAACGCCTATCCCTACCGGGCCATGACCTATGCCCGGCAAATGATTGTCCGCGAGAGCAACATCACCGAGCGTTCGCTGGTCACGCGCTGCGAGCTGATCAACTCGGGGCGTTCGGACAATAACCCGCAGGGTTTCATCATGGAGAAATTCGAGATTCTGGAGAACCGCGATTTACGTACATTAAAAAGATAAGGTTATGGCAAAGAAGAGAATAAAGGCTTTCGGGGAGTGGGTCGAAGACCACCTGCGCCGCGCTTGCGGGGCGCTCTCGCCCGATAAGCGGATTATCGTGATCCTCACGCTGCTCTTGTTCTTTTCCGTCTTGTCGCTCTACTTTACCGTGTCTTCCATCTACCGCTTCGGCAAGGGAGCCGGGGAACGGATGCAGATACGGCATATCGAGCGGCTGGAACTGGAATTAAGACAACGGCAGGAGGCCGACAGTGTAAAACATCTAAAAGATTTCAATTATGACGACGAACGAAAAACAGAATAAACAGCCGGAGGCGGGGAAAAAGGAACTCACGCCCCGGCAGATACAGATGCGGAAGAAGATGGTGGTCTTCCCGCTCTTTTTCCTGGCCTTTGCCGGGTGCATGTGGCTGATCTTCTCCCCCGGCGAAAAAGAACGGGAGGAGCCTTCGGCGGGTTTCAACACGGAGCTGCCGACCCCGGAATCGGAGGGTATCCTCTCGGACAAGCGTGATGCCTACGTGCAGGAGGAGATGCGGCGCAGGGAGCGGGAAAAGATGCGCTCCTTGCAGGATTTCGCGTTCGGGATGGAGGACGAGGAGGAAGAGCCCGTCATGCCCGCTGCCGTGCCGGATAAGTCTTCCGGCCCTGCCGGCGGTTCGTCGGGAGCTTTCCGGACTTCCCGTGCCGCCTATGCCGACATCAACCGCCAGTTAGGCAGTTTCTACGAGGACACCGCCGGTGAAACGGGGGAAGAGCGCGAGATGCAGGCCCGCATCGAGGAACTGGAACGCCGCCTGGAAGAACAGCAGGCGCAGAAAACGGCCCAGGAGGAGCAGGTGGCGCTGCTGGAGAAGTCCTACGAGATCGCCGCCCGCTACATGAATGGCGGTCAGGCCCCTGAAGCCCCGCGTCAGAAAGCCTCCGTTTCCGGCAAGGCTTCCGTGCAGCCCGTGCGCCAGGTGCGCCGTAACATCGTGTCGCTGCTCGCCGCCCCGCTGCCCGATTCGGTCTTCGCCCGTGAGTTCGTCAAGCCCCGGAACTGGGGTTTCAACACGGTGGGGAGCGACCTTCGCGAGCCCGAGCGCAACAGTATCCGTGCCGCCGTGCAGCAAACCGTGACGCTCACCGATGGCGGGGAGGTTACTTTCCGGCTGCTGGAACCGATGATGGCGGGAGAGCTGCTCATCCCCTCGGGTACGCCCGTAACGGGGGCGGCGAGGATCAACGGCGAACGGCTGACGGTCAAGGTCAGCGCTGTCCAGCACGGCGGGGCGGTCGTTCCGGTCGATCTGTCGGTCTATGACACGAACGGCAACGAGGGTATTCCCGTGCCGGGGTCGGAAGAACTCAATGCCGTGAAGGAGATCGCCGCCAATATGGGTGCGGGCATGGGCAGCAGTATCACGATCACGGACGATGCCGGTTCGCAACTGCTCTCCGACCTGGGGCGCAGCGCCATCCAGGGCGTGTCGCAATACGTGAGCAAGAAGATGCGCTCGGTCAAGGTCACGCTCAAGGCCGGTTACAGCGTCCTGCTGCTCCCGCCCCTTCAATAAGGGTACAAACGACGTACTTCCGTACACCACTGAAAAAATCCATTTTTATCAACAATCAAAAAATTATCGAGTATGAAAAAGATTCTTCTGGCACTCGCTTTTATCGGGTGCATGTTCGCTGCCCACGCGCAGGAAAAGCCCTCCACGGGCGATTTGTACGACGGTCTTACCCGTCCGCTGACCTTCAACCGGGTTATCCCGCCCTACGCGCTGGAGGTGACGTTCAGCAAGACCGTTCATGTGATTTTCCCCTCGGCCATCCGTTACGTCGATCTGGGGTCTTCGGATCTTCTGGCGGCGAAAGCCGACGGCACGGAAAACGTGCTGCGTGTAAAGGCGGCCCTGCGTGATTTCTCGCGCGAGAGCAACCTTTCGGTCATTACCGAGGACGGGGCCTATTACAGCTTCAATGTCAAGTATGCCGACGAGCCGGTGAAACTGTCGGTCGAGATGGCGGACTTCCTGCATGGCGGGGAGGCGGTAAACCGCCCCAATAATGCGCTGGACATCTATTTGCAGGAGTTGGGATGCGAATCTCCGCTGCTGGTCAAACTGATCATGCAGTCCATTTACAAGAATGACCGCCGCGAGATCAAGCATATCGGTTGCAAGCGTTTCGGGGTACAATACCTCCTCAAAGGTATCTACGTGCATAACGACCTGCTTTATTTCCACCTCCAACTGAAAAACTCCTCCAACGTGCCTTTCAACGTGGACTACCTGACGTTCAAGATTACGGACAAGAAGGTGGCCAAACGCACGGCCATCCAGGAGCAGGTCGTATGGCCCGTGCGGGCGTACAACAACGTGCAGGTCATCGGCGGCAAGCGTACCGAGCGCATGGTCTTCACGCTCCCGAAGTTCACGCTGGCCGACGACAAGCAGCTTGTCGTGGAACTGCACGAGCAGCAGGGCGGGCGACACCAGACTTTCACGGTGGAGAATGCCGACCTGGTGCGCGCACGTGTTATCAACGAGTTAAAGGTAAAGTGATATGAAACGGGCGATATTCATTCTCACGCTGGGGTTATGCCTCCTCCTTTCGGACGGGGCGCACGCCCAGCGTGCCCTGCCCGCCATGCGCGGGCTGGAAATACGGGGAGGCATGACCGACGGCTTCTATACCCGGGACAGCCGCAGCGAAACGGGCTACTGGTTCGGGCTGGCCATGAGCCGCTACGCGAAGAATGCCGACAAGTGGGTGTTCGGCGCGGAGTTCCTGAACCGTTATTACCCCTACAAGTCGGAACGTATCCCTGTGGCGCAGTTCACTGCCGAGGGCGGTTACTATTACAAGTTCCTCGCCGACCCGTCCAGGACTTTTTTCTTCTACCTCGGCGGCTCGGCGCTGGCCGGTTACGAGAGTGTGAACCGGGGCGAAAGGCGGCTCTATGACGGCTCTACGCTCCGCCACCGCGACCGTTTCCTCTATGGCGGGGCCGTCACGCTGGAGGTCGATGCGTACCTGACCGACAGGATTATCCTCTCGCTGACGGGGCGTGAGCGTATCCTATGGGGCACTACAACGGGACATTTCCACGCGCAGTTCGGCCTGGGCGTGAAATTCATAATCCATTAAACTTGCAAGCGACATGAAAAAGATGAAAAAGATATTGGCCCTGGCGGTCTGGATCGCCGCCCTGGGTCTTTTATGCGCATCCTGCGACAACGGGCTGGATATACAGCAGGCGTACACGTTCTCTCTGGAAACGATGCCCGTTCAGAAGCGAATCTCCGTTGGTGAAACCGCTGAAATCCGCTGCACGCTCGTGCGGGAGGGGAGATATGACGGCGCGCGTTACACGATCCGCTATTTCCAGCCCGACGGGCGCGGTGAGTTGAGGATGGACGACGGTACGGTGTTCCTGCCCAACGACCGCTATCCGCTCGACCGTGAGGTGTTCCGCCTCTATTACACATCGCGCAGCGATGACCAGCAGACCATCGACGTCTATGTCGAGGACAACACGGGTCAGGTCGTGAAGACCTCCTTCACGTTCCAGAGCGAGAACGGGACGGAGGAAACGGAACGATAACGGAATATGTCTAACCAAGAGAAGCGCCCGTCACCCGGGCGCTTTCCATAAATACTGAAAACCATGACAGAGCAAGAGAGAATAGATATAGCCTATCTCGATACGGGGGTGTACGAGAACCCGTGGCGCGAGAACCTTTTCGAGACGCTGCCCGAGGATCGGAAAACGGCGGAAGTCTGCCGTTTCGCCATCAAGAAATCGGCTTTCAACATCGAGTTCGTTCCCGAAGCGATGAAAACGCCGGAACTTTGTCTTGCCGCGGCCGGCCACCGGGGCGAAACACTGAAATTCGTCCCTGACCGTCTGAAGACACCGAAAATGTGCCGTGCCGCCGTCGATAGCAACAGCTACGCGCTGTATTACGTTCCGGAGGGGTTGAAGACCCCCGAACTGTGCATGACGGCCGTGAAGCGCAACGGTCTGGTGCTGGAGGCCGTCCCCGGGGAATTGAGGACGCCGCAAATATGCCGTGCGGCGTTGAAAGCGGTGGACAGTGCCGATTACAAGATACTCCCTTACATTCCGTATCCCGATATATGCCTGGAAGGGCTGAAAAAATTCGGGATGTCGTTCGTGGACAAGTTCGAGATTTTCGCCTCCATTGCCCCGGAGGTCATGACCGGGGAACTGGCCCTTCACGGCGTGGGGATGGACGCGTCCTGCCTTTCGCTCGTGCCGGTGGAACTGCGCACGGAGGCAGTCTGCCTGCGTGCCGTCAGCGGGGACGGCATCCTGCTCCATGAAGTGCCGGAGGAATTACGCACGGAACGGGTCTGCGAGGCCGCCGTGTCCTCGAACTACCTGGCACTGGAGTACGTTCCGAAACATCTGAAAACCGACCGTCTGTGCGGGATGGCGCTGGAGCGCGATCCCCTGGCCATCCGCTTTTTCAACCCCGAACAGCTCACGCCGGAGGTCTGCAACCGGGCGTTGGCCCGTACCGACGACCTGCGTGTCCTCCGCTATATCCCCTTCGAGGAGATACACCTGAAAGTGTTGGGGTTCTATTGCACGAATTACGATAAGACCTTCGATTTTTTGGAGAACATGAACCCCTGGTTCCTCACGCCGAGGGTGGCCCGGGAAATTTTCGCCCTGGAGCCGGAGCTGTTCTACAACCTTCCCGACCACGCCAAGAACGAGGAGATGTGCCGCCGGGCCGTCTGGCACGACGAGAGCTACCTGCAATATGTCCCCGAGAAGTGGAAAACGCCGGAGTTGTGCATGGAGGCCATACGGCGCAGTCCCTATGCCATCGCCCACCTGCCCGAGAGCATGAAAAGCCCGGATCTATACATGAGCCTAGTGCGGGAGAACCCGCAAAACCTGAAAGGCGTCCCCCGCGAAGCCCGGACGCCGGAGATGAGCCGGGAGGCTTTCGAGCGTACCTACGGGAAGGACAAAACCGATTTCTCGGTTATCAGCGCGTTGAGCGACCCCGCCCTGGTCTTGCAGGTGTTCCGCGAGCAGGACGACCCGCAGCAGATACACCGGTTGATGAGTGTCCTGCACCTGAACCGCCGGCTTGTAACGGAGGAGGTGGCGTTGGAGGCCGTTCGCAAGGATGCGGGGGTGCTGTACGACATTCCCCAGAGGGCCATCACGCCGCTCGTGGCCGATACGGCCGTGCGGGGCGACCCGAGGATGATCCAGTGGGTTCCGAGGGAGCTTCGCACGGCGGATCTGTGCCTCTATGCCGAGGCCGCCCATCCCGAGTTGCGGGTTTACGTTCCCGACGAAATAGCAAAGGGACGTAATATCTACTCGTTCCACCGTCAGGTGGACGCGAAATTGCGGCAGCCGCTCGAATACGAACAATACAAGACCCTCTACTCGGGCGGCGCGGTGCGTGTGAACAACGTGTGGACGTCGGTTGCGGGTGAGATTGACTGCTGCGAGGTGCGTTACGACCGTAAGACGGAGAAACTCAAACTGCGGATCGTCGAACCGCCCAGGGAGAAGAAGGCGCAGCCGAAGGTCGCGCCCCGCAAACCCGCCCGGGGGCCGAAATTGTAGGACGGCGGGTAGTTCTTTGGCAGGAAGGTTGTTAAAAATCGCACGTGTTGTCGCCGATACCCGAATGAAATCGTTATATTTGCAATCGAATCCTCCGGCGGCGTGCCGCCGGGCGATTTACATACGGAAGGAACACATTATGGTGGGGCATTGAAAACAGCCAAATTTTAATCCGCTCGCAAAATAATGGGTAGTTCTCTTCTTCATCGTCGTGTCTATATGCGTCAAGCGTATGCGATAGCGGCGTGGGGAGAAATTATCTATCGAGTGGATGGGTGCTTGGCTGTACCTCAATGCCGGTATTTAACGTATTCTCACGCCTTTTTCGTATGGTATTTGTCTGAACCTAAAGAAAAGCGATATGGAAACGAAATCGACAAATGAGGTAAAGGGTGATTACGACCGGGTATCGGCGAGTGAATGCCTGGGGTCGCTAATCGAGTTGCACGGGATTGTCATGGAAGACGATCTGTTCGTCATTCCCGATGCGGATGGCACGGCAGTATTATACAATGACGGGAAGATACGTTTTGACGAGATCGCCGACATCGAGGTCGGCTCGGTGTTTGTGGGCATCCTGCTCCGCAACGGCTATCTGTTCTACCTTTCCCGTACCGAACCGCTCAAGACGTGCATATACACGCATGGCGGGTGGGGTTCAATCTCTGAAATTTCTCCCCGTGGCATTGCCGGACATATCGGGCGTGAACTGCACGGGAAGCTGGGCGACCATACGGCGGTCGATTGACGGGAAACAAAAAAATCGGACGGTTGTTATCGTCCGATTTTTTTCGCGTCGTATTTTCACGGCCGTTGCCTGCCGTGTTCCCGTTTCCGCCTTTGCAGGGCGAGCAGTTGCCGCAACATGTAGGCATGGTTTTCCCCCACGGTATGCCCCGAGGGCATCAGGTAGGGACTTGCGAGGCACTCCCGGCATTGGCGTACCGCCTCTTTTAAGTCGGTAACGGTTATTTCCGCTCCCGTGATGTCTTTAATCTTTGTTTCCATTCTTGTCCTGTTTTTTTGGTTCGTACCAACTGTCCCGGTAATTTTCTCCCACGAGCGAGAAAATTCCGCTCATGCCGCTTTCAGCGGCGAAATTTTTGGCTTCCCATATACCGGAAAACTCTCCCAGCAGCCGGTAGCCGATGAATAATTTGTACTTGCGCATGATTTTATCGTTTTTCCAGGTTGATAATCGGTGTGTTCTTTTGCAGCCATTCCTTCACGCTGTCCATGTTGTATTCGGATGTGATAACCGCCGTTCGGTCGTCGATTTCGGTGAAGCGCGTAGTTTCATACCCGTCGATCCACTGCTTCAGCGTGGCAACGCCCCACACCTGCGGGTCGTCGAACATGGTGTTGAGCCGCCCGATACCCTCGCCGAAGGTTACGAGCAGCGTTTCATAGGAGATTTCCTTGTTTACTTCATTCGTTTTCATATTCTCGCTTTTTACGGGCGGCTTTTGCCGCCCCGAAATTTTTTAATCAGACAAGTTCCACTCTAACCCTGCTCATGTTCGCCCAGAACACGCCGTTGCAGTAGTAGGCGTAGCCGTTATGCCAGTTGCTCCTGCGGCGTATCACGTCCTGCTCGGGTGGTCGTATCTCGATACTCGTGGTGTAGATGTTGTGTCCCACGGTAATGACGAGGTTGCACCTTCGCCATATCTCGGAATGGGTTTTGAACCCGTTTTTCCCCTCGACGAGCGCAAGGGCCGTCTTGACTGCTTCCCGAACTTCCCAATCCCACTCCCCGAAGGGTTTGAGCGAGCGTGCCATGTAGCTTTTATAGATGATTTTCATTGTTATATTTTTTTTTGTAGGGCGGCTTTCGCCGCCCCGATTTTATAATTCGACAATCCTTTCCACTCTGCCGTACAACATGGAGCGTATGCTCGTCTTGTCCACGCCCTTGTATTCCGTGTAATGCCCGTACTGCTTTACCACGAATGTTTTCAGTACATCGACAAAGTTGAAACGATACCCTAAAAGCGGAATGGAGTCCTTGAAATAGGTGTTATGGTTTACCTCACGGGTAATCCAGTCTTTCTCCTCACGGGTGAGCGTTCCCCCGTCATTGAGCCGTTTGCGTAATATGTACGCTTTTGAGCCTGCAAGGCTTTCGAGTGCGGGAACGTCCCACGACACGAATTTATATGCTATTTGGTTCATTCTATTTTGTTTTTGCGGGCGGCTTTCGCCGCCCCGATTTTTATGCTGTCATTCGTTTCCGTATAAGGGACATGTTCCCCTTCATCAGTTTCAGTATTTGCCCGTGGTATGGGGTATTCTTGTTACACACGCCACGGCTCTGCACGACCTCCATGCGTTTTAGGGACACCTCTATCGTTTCGATACGTTTGCCGTCGATTGTGGCCGAGAGTATGAGCGAGTCGGCTTTCAGATAGTATTCGTTGGTAAACACGCAATGGTGCATGGCCTCGCCCTCCTGCCGTATGGCTTCAACGCTGTCCAATACCTTGATGCAGATTTCCCCGTCGGAAAACTCCACTCCGAAAAACCGCCCTTTGGCTTCGACAAACGAGGCTTCCTGTTCCAACGCCTTGCGCCGTTCCTCCTGCCGCCGTTCCATTTGCATGTGCCGCCGTTTTTTTGCCATGTAGAGGTCATGCGCTGCGGGCAGGTCTGCGGGACACACGAAATGGGCGTTATGCAGGTCTTTCCCGAAAAATCGCAGCAGGTCGATGTAGTCGCACCATTCCGTCGGTTTCCCGATAGCGTACCCGTTACGGATGGCGATACGGATGGCCGGCCAATAGTCTGCGATATTGCGGGAGGAACGGGCGAAAAATCGCACGAGTGCCGTTTGTCCCGCTTTAAGCAGCGTTTCGGCCTTGTTCTCCGAGAGCAGCAGGTGGATAAGGTCGAAAGGGGTTACATCGGGGAGTTGTTTACCGTAGCCGCTTCGGCGCAGTTCGGGGATAAGCCGTTGTCGGGGATAGATGCGTGTGGGCGTGATGTTGTATTTCCCGTCGTTCTCCGCCCGCAGTTCCAATGCGCTCGACCAACTCCACCCGTGAACGAAGAAGCCCATCGGGCGCAGCCGTGCGAAGGTTGCGGAGCGTCCGTCGGGGGCAATCCACCGCTGTACGGCTTCGATATGGGTGTAAACGGGCGTCTGTCCCACTTTCGCCCAACACTCGATATAGACGAAGCGCAGGACTTGAAAACCCTTGCAGCGGGTTACGATGCACAAATACTCGTAATCGTTGAACTTGCGGCGCAGGGTGGTTTCCACTTTCAGCGGGGTGTGGCAGTGCGGACACTCGCACCCTAACAGATTGTCCGTGAGTTCTCCGTTTTCGCTCTGCCACGTGTGGCCGCACTCGGTGCAGGTGATAAGTCCTTTCGGCGTGCGGCGTCCGATATGCTCGATGCAGTTCTTGTACCCCCATTCGATTTGTGCGGGGGTAAGCGGCGGCAGGTGTTTACTTGCCGCCACAACGCTCTGTTGGAATTTTGTTCTCGGTTTCATAACTAAAATAGACTGGGCATTAGTTTGTTATCTTCGATTTTCTTGGGTTTGGACTTGGCTTTCGCCAACTTGGCGTAGGCTTCGCTCTCGGCCTTCCGTATGGCGTTCCGCCGTGCCTCGACTTTTTCCTCCTCGGTCAGTTCAACGGTGTGATTGACCACTACCTTGCAACTGACGGGTTTGCCGATGTCGATGTCCTCCTCGTCGTAATAGTGGAGTGCCATAGAGTATATTTCCTCGTCGGCAAACCCGTTGCAACCGCTCTGCCGTACTTGGTTGATGATGAAAGTGCAGCAATCGTCAATGTTCTTTTTCGGGTTGGCGTATCGGGGTGCGAAAAGTTCGTCCTCCCGTGCCCGTGCGTCGAGATAGTTCTGTATCGTCAGTTTGAAATAATCTGTTCCTTGTGCCATGATTTTTTGGTATTGTGGGGCGGCGAGCCGCCCCGTGTTCAACATTTATTCGTCCTTTCCGAGAAGCCGCCGCACCTCGTCCTCTTTGGTCTTTTGGAAAATCCATCCCGCTCTCTTCTGCCCGTCATGCGTCAGCCGTGCGTTGAAGCGTCCCCCGAGTGCGTGAAGGGCGTCCTTGACGGGCTTGGTGTCCCCGAATACGGCTATCGCCTTCTCGGAATAGTCCACGATGATAAACCCGCCTTGCACGCTCGTTTCAGTGCGTTCCGCCCGTTTTTCGTCTTTCGGCTCGGGCAGACATATATTCTCCTCGTTTCCTGCGATATATGCCAGCCTGTCGATGTACCCTTCACGTGTGTAGTGGGTCAGTTTGCAGACACTCCACCCGTATTTCGGACTTTTGCCGAGCGTGAAAACGGGATAGCGGTGTTCGTTCTTGGGGTCGTATTCGGAGAGGTGCGCCGTTTGCGGGAAATTGGCCGCCGCCTTTCTCAACTCCCCGAAGCCGTTGCGGGAGGTGGCCGAAAAGCCGAGAATGACGGTACGCACGCTTCGGGTGGTCGAACACTCGTAAGAGGGGTCAGTGTATTCCGTTTCGTTGAGTTCGGCGATGATTACGCCCTGCACCCCTTCGGGCATGATGCGGCGTAACCTCTGCGCTCCTATTTCCGCTATGCGGTCATGCTCGGCTTTCTCTTTGGCGGCGGCGATGGCCTGCGCCGTGGCTTGCTCTTCCGCCTGCCCCACGAGCAAAGCCACCTCGAAAGCGTCCATGAACTCGGGGTTCACGTCGTCGTAGTACCTGCCGATACCGAATGTTTGCGAGAGGGGTCGCAGAATGTCCGTTTGGCTGATTTCCTTTGTTTCGGTATCGACCATGTGGTACACGTAGCCACGGGCGGTGTGTTCCACCTTGTAAACGACGTAACGCTTTCTGCTCGCACCCGCACCGATACCGATGATTACCTGGTTTTCCTTGACTACCTGCACCCGTGTGTCCGTGGTAGTCGCTCCGAATAATGAAATGTACTTTGTCATACCTGTAAAAATTTAGAAGATGTGAGTGAATAGGAAATAGAAAAAGCCGGTTAGAGCCACGAGAGAAACAAGGCAGGAGAAAATGCCCCGCAGGATGTCATAACAGAACGTGAAGCCCAAAACGACCCAAATAAAGTCGATACCCCACACGTGGAAGCCCAAAGCCACCGCCCCGACCTTTACCGCCAACCCGACCTTTGCCTTTATGCCAAGTGGAAGGTTGGAGGATTTCTGTTTCCATTTATTTTTCTCTTCGTTTCTCATAACCTTTGACTTTTTTTTTATGCCGTAGCGGAGCCGGTATGGATGGAATCTGTTTCGGTAGCATCAAAAGGTGTCGGGGATAGCTGCTGCAAGATTTTGTCGGAAAATACGCTCGCCCGCAGGGAAAGAGGAAGATTTTGCGGCAAACCGCCCCGCGGCCCGATCTTGCAGCAGCGTGAGCCCCGTAACTACCTTTGCTACTGACAACAGATTTCCATACCGCGCTCCGCGGCATGAAAAAAAGAGAGGAAAAGGTTATGGGAGAGAAACGGGGAGAAAACGATATGCCGTGAACGCTCGCGAAAGTCGGTTCACGGCTCACCCTGCATGGAATGATAAATCGCCCGCGAACATTTCCTTTCACGGGCGATTGGCGTATCGGAGCGTGCCGATCCCGTATCGGCGGAGGATCGTTTCCGCCGGACGTGGCGCCACTCGCTGCCACTTTTAAGACGGATACGTCCATATACCACTGGCTGATAACAAGATACTGTTCATTTGTGTACTTTTGGGCATCCGGGAAACAAAAAATGAAACAGAACATGGAAATAATAAGTATGGACGTGAAGGCTTTCGACGCGCTGGCAGGGCACGTGGAAGCCATTGAAAGAAAAGCCGAGGCGTTATGCCGCAGGCAGGAGGACGTGAGTTTGAAAAAATGGCTGGACAACCAGGATGTCTGTGACGTGCTGGGGATATCGAAACGTACCCTGCAAACCTACCGGGAGAAAGGGTTGCTGCCTTTCAGCCGCATCCGTCACAAAATCTTCTACAAACCGGAAGATGTCGGGAAACTGCTGCAATCGTCGCACTATCCTAATACCGCCGCGTTATGAGCCATTATTTCATCGACAAGCACGATCCGCGTGTGGCGGATCTCTTCCGGCGTTTGGAAAAGGCCGGCAAGGCACTGGATAAACTGGAATCCTCCGGAGGCCGGACACTCAAGGGAGAGCGGTTCGTCACCGACGAGGAATTGTCCCGGCTGCTGAAAATCAGCAGGCGTACATTGCAGGAATACCGCACGGCGCGGATCATTCCCTATTATTTGATTCAGGGCAAGGTACTATACATGGAATCCGAGATACAGAAATTTCTGGAAGATTCCCGGAAGAAATGTATCGGGGGACAGGAATGGGTATAAAAGAAGAACGGCCATCACGGCCGTTCTTCTTTTTCAGTTCAATATCGTGTTCATGCCGGGGAGCTGCCAGACGACGGCGGTCGTCGTGGCCCTTCGGACAAGCCACCGTCGGAAGGCTTCGGCATTCCCGGATTTTAAGCGGAAAGCCAGCGCGGCGATCATTTCGAGCGAATACAGCTCGACAATACCGCCGTCACGGTTGCGCTCCCGGCGGTAAACCCGCTCCTCACGGAGTATGCCGCTTTTGAGTATGGAGCGGATGTTGCTCCCCACGGCAGGAACGAAGACTCCGAACAGGTCGGCAATCTGGTGGCGCGTGAGCCATACACGGTTCTCCGGCGTGTGGATTTCCACCCGCCCGTTTTCAATGCTGATAGGTTCTCTTGTCGTCATAGTCATACAAATTTATCAATTTTTGTTATACTGTTCAACCGTTTACCGTTATAATATCTGCCGTTTCCGGTTCGTCCTCCTCGTAGAGATTTATTTTCCGGCCTTTGGTCTGTTCTTTCAGACGTTTCATGTCCTCGTCCACCTTGCGGTCGGTCACTTTGGCGTAAATCTGCGTGGTGGAAATGCTCTTGTGTCCCATCATGCGGCTGACAGTTTCGATAGGCACTCCCAGCGAGAGCGTGATATGTGTCCCGAAATTGTGCCTCGCCTTGTGAAAGGTCATGTCGAAGCCGTATGTCCGTCCCAGTTCTCTGGTGAGCTTGATGAGATACCCCCGGCAATAGAGGTTGAAAATCCTGTCGCTTTTACGCTCGTGGCGGTATTTCTCGATGATCTGCAACGGCACGTTCAGCAGGCGGATGGCCGAGGGCGTTTCGGTCTTCTGGCGCCGGATGTGTATCCAGTACGTTCCGTCGTCCGACTGCGTGATGTCTTTTTCGGACAAGCGTTTCAGGTCGGCGTAGGACAACCCCGTGAAGGTAGCGAAGAGAAACCAGTCCCGCACCCGCTGGAGGTTGGGTTTACCGACGGGAGTTTCCATCAGTTTTTTGAGGTCTTCGAGTTTCAAATGGCGGCTCTTGCGCCGGGGCAGTTCCGGGTGCAGCTTCCCGTAAGGGTCGCGCCGGAGTGTACCCTGACTGACAGCCCGCTTGGTCATTTTTTTCAACCGGTAAAGATGCTCGTGTACTGTCTTGGGTTTCATTTCACGATCTGTACGCAGGAATATTTCAAAATCATCGTAGAACTCCCGGTCAAGGCTCCGCAACGCTACATCCTCCTTTTCCTTCCTTTTTTTCACGAAGGAGGCTAAAATATTATAGGAGTTCTCGTAACTTTCATAAGTTTCTTCCTTGCGATCCACGCCGACACGCTTGCGGAACTCCTCGTTATGCTCGCGGAACAAGGCAAGGAGGGTGAACGGTTTCTGCCCGATTCCTTCCACGGCGTTTTTGACCAGCTCGGCCGTCACGAAACCGAGGCTTTTACGAATATGACGGTAATGTCCGGTGATTTTTTCGGTCAGTTTCTCTATTGCCTGGTTTACCGTTCGGGCGTTCTCGCTTCGTCCGTTCGCCCTTTTGGTTTCCGGATTCCAAAGCGATGGATCGACAAACGCGTTGATATTGATCGGGGCCGACTTGGCGTCGATGCTTACCTTGCATAACAATTTACATGTTCCGTCCTTGCGGACTTTCGTGCGGTTGATGTAGAACAGCAGGGAGAACGTGCTGCGGCGTTTTATCTCTTTATTATTCGTTTCCATAATCGTTGTGAATTTGATTGTCAATGATAGATTAAATAGCTACGGAGAAGCGGCCGGCAATCTTTTCCTCTAAAGACCGGGTATCCATGTCGATCTTGTCATCGGTCACTTTGGCGTAAATCTGCGTCGTGGAAATGCGGCTATGCCCCAGCATTTTACTGACGGTTTCAAGCGGGACACCATGCGAAAGCGTGATCTCGGTGGCGTAGGTATGGCGTCCGCAGTGAAAGACGAGTTTCCGTTCAATTCCGCAAATGGCGGCAATACGTTTCAGTGTCCGGTTGAGTTCGTTGTTGCTGTACATCGGCAGCAGTTTTCCTTCCGGGGCCATATCCCGGTACTTGTCGAGGATGAGCAACGGTATGTCGAGCAACGGCACTTCATAGTCGATTTTCGTCTTCTTGCGGGCGGTCTTGATCCATACCTCACCGTCCTCGGCCACTTCCAGATCCTCCGTCGTCAGGCGGCACATGTCCCCGTAAGGGATACCCGTGTAGCAGGAGAAGAGGAACAGGTCGCGGATATGGTAGAGTTTCGGGTCGTGCAGGGGTGTGGTCATCAGCCGTTGTAACTCTGCGGCGGTAAGGTATTTCTGTTCCCGCTCGGGATGTTCGGCTTCATACCCCGCGAACGGGTCGGCAGTGATAATCCCTTCCGCGATGGCTTCCCCGACAATCGTGTTCAACCGTGTGACAAGCAACACGATAGTTCCCAGGGCAAAGCGGCGCTCCGTGCGTAGGTAGAGGTCATAGTTGTCGATGAATGAACGGTTCAGGGCCGTGAAAGGAACATCCGACAACTTGTATTTCTCCTGGATGAAAGCAGCCACACAGTTACAAGCATAGCGGTAAGATTGTGCTGTTCCCTTTTCCCGGTTCACGCCGACACGTTTTTCGAAATGTTCGATGAACGTCCGGAAATAACCCAACAGGGTTTCCTGCCCGAAAGCCGTCCCCAACAACAGATTCCTTATTTCTTCAGCCGTTACATTCTCACGGGTGGCTGACAGTTCGTCATAAATGGAAATGGCTGAAGCTCGCAAATCGTCCAGTTGCCGGTTGATTTCCCGCGCGGCGTTACTTTTACCCGTGGCACGTCCGGATGCCCACAGTGCAGCAGGTACGGACATTTTCGCACTAAAAGCCGCTTCTGAAAATTTGCCGACGGCAAGTTTCGCCATGACCGGGCAATGTCCCTCGTCATTCATTTCGCTCTTTTTGAGGTAGAACGTAACCGTTACATCCGTCTGTTTCATAACTCTATTTTTTATGTTGCAAAATTACTTGATATAGAGTTATTTACAGTTATGAAAATTATAGCGGAACAAAGAATAAAACCCCGGATGCCGGTAACATAACCTGTATTTCCATGAAAAACGGAAAAAAACGGTTATCTTTACGGGCAAAATATAGGGTTCTTTGCATGGTGAACGGTAAAACCGCAGGTGGTCAAGCGTTATTTTGCTGGATTATCCGGGGCTAAAAAAGGCAACGGATAAGTAGCAAATCTTTCTCTTAACCTTTCATTATCCTGCATTTTAGCGATTTGGAAAGGTATAGAAGAATTTGGCTTAACTCTCCTCAATACCAAACACTTACTTTATTTATCCAAATTTTGCCGTTTTTTTGCGAGTTCTTACTATTTTTGTGGCTGATTGCAAAAAGCCACATTGATTATGACACCTCCGGCAAATGATTTTTCTGAAATATTCAAGAACCCCAATCCAGCGCAACAAGAGTTGATGGATCTGATTGACAGCAGGATAGAAGACGGCATGGATCGGTCCGACATTGAGGAGTCGTTGATCGGAGACATGATGGATGAAACTCCTTTCCACTTCTGCATGTCCTATGCTCTTTGGAAACTTGAATCAGATCGTGAAAAGGAATTCGACACCCTTCTCGAACAAAAGGTAGCCGAGATGAGTTCCGGCAATGATTCCGACTCCGGGACCGCGCCTGAAGATCCGGCCCCCCTCTCGCCACAAGAGATCATGGAGATTGTGAACGGACTGCCAGGCTGGGGCAACCTAAAGAAGAGGATGGAGGAAGTGATAACCTGCCACGCCACCGGTGAACGCCGCGGCATCATGGATCTTAAGAAGAACCTTCCGGTGATGCACACCATTCTCATCGGAAATCCAGGTACCGGGAAAAGTTACTGTGTACGCTACCTGTTGCACCTATATAAAAGCCTCGGTATGCTGGACAGTGACATCATCAGGTATACAACCCTCACTAAAATATCCAACAACACCGTTTCCAGCGAGGTGAATTGTGCGGTCGGGGGAATTCTTGTCTTTGAGAACGCCCATGAACTCTATCATAGCGAGAACAAAGCCATCGACACAGAGCAGCAGATTGTACGAAGCCTCATCGATGAACTTGAAGACCCTATGAAACAATCCTCCTGGATGCTTGTGCTGAGCGGAGAGCCCAAAGGTATGGAGAGTCTTCTGGCCACTTACCCGGAACTGAAAAAGCATTTCCAAGAGCCAATCTATATGGGGGATTTCACACCGGAGGAACTGTACGGTATCGCTGACAATTGTTGTGGAGACAGGGACATAATCCTATCCTCCGAGGCAAGGAAAAAACTGGAGATGTTCATCCTGCACAAGTACAATCTCCGCGGCCCGGACTTCGAGAACGCAAGGTTTGTCCAACGGCTTTTCGATGAGCGCGTCATTCCGGCGATGTACCGTCGTCTCTCAAGGGAATCCGGCAATGACAACGCCTACGATCTGAGCTTGGTCTTGCCAGAGGACATTCCTTCGATCAGAGGTCGCGCCGGTGACGCCATGAACGAGCTTGACGAACTCATCGGTCTGGCGAAGATCAAGACAAAAGTCAAGGACTACCTCAACGCAGTGAGACTCGCATCCAAGCGGATGGAGTTCGGACTGCCGACAAGCATGCCCCGCCTTCACATGGCATTTCTCGGAAATCCGGGAACCGGGAAGACAACCGTGGCCGAGATAATCGGCAAGGTGTTCGCCGAATTGGGAATCCTGTCCGGTGGAAGGGTGATACGCACGGAGAAAAGCCAGATGGTCGGTCAGTACATCGGTGAGACGGAATTCAAGATGAACAACTTGCTGTCCAGGGCCCGGGGCAACATCCTGTTCATCGACGAGGCCTACCAACTGGTAGAGGGAGGCGAGAAGGATTTCGGGCGCATAGTGATGAACTCTCTTCTTACGGAACTTGGCAGGGACAATCTGGACATGGTAGTGATTCTCGCCGGATACACGGCTCCGATGAAGAAACTTCTGGAAAGCAATGAAGGAATAGAGAGTCGTTTTCCGAACGTTTTCAATTTCGAGGACTACACGACCGAAGAACTTTTGGAAATCGGAAAACTAATGATCCGCAAGCAGGGATTCAATCTTACCAAGGGAGCTGAACAGAACATGATGACCATCATCCAAACTGAGTCCGAGAAGCCTTCCCCACGTTTCGGCAATGGACGATTCGTGTCGAACTTACTTCAGAACGAGATACTTGCGACACTTGGGGCAAGAACCTCAAAAATGGAAAACCCGACAGCCGAAGATCTCAGCACGATTCTCCCCGAGGATGTCGTGATCGGCAAGAAACAGAAAGATGTGGTCTTTGACGATGCCGCCATTGACTCGGCTCTGAGACGGCTTGACAACCTTGCCGGCCTAAGCAATGTCAAGCAAGCGATCCACAACTTCGTCCGCTCGGCTCGCTACCTCCATTCAATCGGAGAACCTTACGTCGGCAAAGGACTTCTGTCCTGGAGGTTCATCGGCAAGAGCGGCACGGGCAAGAGCACGGTAGCCGAAATAATGGCCACAATTCTCAAGGGTATGCGCCTCATCGCCAACAGCCACATAACAGAGATAAAAGGCGAACGAATATTCAATGTTTCAGAGGCCGACTGTGACGCCGTGCTTCAGGAAGCCGTAAAGAAATCATGTAACGGATTGATATTCATAGATGTCGATGATTCAAAATTCAACGAGGCGAGGCTTGGTTACGGCCGCGGCGTGGAACAGATACGACTAAAAGTCAAGGAATTGACTGTCGAGAGCGGTGGTGAGTGCGCTCTGATTCTCGCTGAGCTGGACGCTCCGAACAAGAACGTGGCCGAGCAACTGTCTGACGGCGGAGTCTATGAGTTCGACCACACTTTGGTGTTCAAGGATTTCACTCCTGAAGAACTCTTCCAGATCCTTTGCGGATGTCTGGAAAAGTACTCGGTAAGTTTCAGTCCAGCCGCCGAAAGACACATAAAAGAATTCCTATATTCGCTCAGTTCCTCGATCGGAGCTTCGGCCAGAACAATGAAACTTATGTCCAGAACCATTTACCAGCAGGTTATCCTCAGAGAATCCGGTCTGGCCCGCCCACCAAAGTCCCATCAGGTCCAGCTCGCCGACATCGAGACATTCAAGTGGGATTCCAAGAAAGGGAAGATCGGGTTTTAGCGGATCGGACCCTGAATTCCGCACAACGCTCTGGTGCGATAATGCCATTTCTTGCGCCTGTCACGTCACTTTTTCACTCTGTCTGAAGCATAAAAGCCACAAAATGCTCCTCTTATAGTTATCATTCACCATGGGAGGAGCAAACTTTGTATGAAAACGTATATATCTATAAATGAGCATATTCTAAATTCCTGCCCTTCCACGATGCCTGGCAGAATCACGGAATATATTCATTCATAATCACTTAATAAACTCATTACAGATTTGGCCCGTGGTTTTGAGGTATGAGAGCCAGGCGAGGAAGTGGTTGATGTCGGCCTCGACGCTGTCACGGTTGGCCACCTGCCAGAGGGTCTGGGCCTCAAGGAGATCGGTGAGGGTCTCGGTGCCGGCATCGTAATGGAGGCGGCTGACACGGACGTTCTCCTCTGCGGAAGCGGTGTTGCTTGCGGCCAGAGCACGTTCATATTCAGACTCATCCAACTCGTTGGCGGCCTTGGACATCTCAAGGGTCATCAGCTCGTAGTTGCTGTCGCGCTCGGAGACGGCCTGCTCGTACTTGGACTTGTCGGACTTGACCTTGTAGAAATGCTCGCCGAAGTGGAAGATCGGGATGCCGACCTTGGCACCGACACTGAAACCGGCCTTGTCGATGAATGTCTCATCGTTGACGGTCAGGCCGTGGGTGTAGCCATAGCCAGCGAATATCCCGGCCTGAGGGAGAGCGTCGGCCCTTGTCATACGCACCTGCTGGGCAGCGGCCTGAACCTGGCCGGCATCTTCTTCTACGCCCGCTACCGCGCCGACCTCCGCCGCCTCAGCCGTTAGCCGGCAGCAGATAGACGGCCACCGCCAGACGACAGACGACAGACGACAAACGACAGACGACAGACTGTTGACAATAGACTGTTGCCGACAAACTATAGCCGGTTGCCGATGTTTTTCCGCCAGATAATTCCAATGACAACTCCGCAAGGCAATTCCGCAGTCACGATACGGCGGGCTTTCTCGCCCGCGGAGGCGCAAATGTGACTCCGCGGGCGGGATTCGGCGAGTTTCCCTCTCCTAATCGAGAGAAACCACTTGCAGAGATGAGGAATAGTTGGCCGGCAGATCCGAAACCTGAGCGTTGTCCATCATCATTCGATGCAATGCATGGAAATCAATCATGTTTGAGGTGGCAAAGAAGAGGTAGGAATATTCATTATCCTGGTCGTGTGCGAATGGGTACTGAGATAGTCTAAGGTACATCATGCCAGGGATGAAAATCTCGGCGGCGGATTCCAAAGGAGTGATGCTGAAGGAGACAGCCTTTGTCTTATGGTTCAGTCTCAATATGTTGAAATAGAGAAGGCTGTGGGTTCTGTTTGAGATCATGAAACAGAACTCGCCTTCATCAACCATCTCCTTCTCTACCGTTATACTGTCCGAGGAGTGAATGGCACGGCCGGCGAACACGCTGTCCGCATATTGCCTCAAAACGGAATAGACGGTGTCGGTCATCGTCGGAATCCTTACCTGAGCGAAACCCTCATCTCCATTGTCACGGGTAGTGGCGCCCAATACTGAATATGTCGGGAGCGGCCTACGCTCTTTTGCCAACTCACTGGCCAACGAACTGTTAAGCCTTGCAGTGACATTTCTTGAAGCAGCCTCAGACTTCTCTATCAGAGCCTTCACATCAATAATTCCCTCTTCATCGAATGTGAATATGCGGCTGGTCTCCTTGTCCAGAATCGACAATGAGCCTCCTTTCAAGACACGGCACACATCACTCGGATCCACGCTCATCCGTTTGGACACACCTGACCAAGTCGAAGATTTTTCCTTACATACAGAGACATCACCTGAATATTTGAAAACAGAGTAGCGGCTCTGAACCTTGCCTGGCTGCAAGGCCATCATAAAACACAATACCGCAATGATAATAGATGCAGTTCTCATCTCTTTCTATTTTTATGAATATGGATTTTTACGGCTTTGAGCAATCCCAGCCAGATGTCCATAGCGAGCATTCCCAGACCTAACATAAGCAATGTCGGGGCGAAATTCAGATAATCTCCACGATGGGCGAACACATTGCATCCCAAAACAAGGAACGCGTACATTAAAGCAAGTTGCAGGAAACGCACAAAGCATCCCTCGAATGCGCAACGCTTCTTTATCACCAGCACCAAAAGAATGAATATGAATGACAACGCGATCGCCATCACCCAGCTTATAGCCTCCGATGTCTCCTCAATATAACACGAATCAAGAATAGTCTGGAGTGCCCTTGCGTGGATCAGCAAACCCGCCATACCCTCATCTATCGGAGTCAGGTGGAAGTCTGATTGATCGAATATATTGCCAATCAAAACCACCTTACCCTCAATACTTTGTCGCACCTCCTCCAAAGGAATATCTCCGTTTGACAATGCTTCCGCAGGAATGATCTCGAACTCCCAGGACGGATAATTGATCGTCTCCTTGCTCCGGCCCCTTGCCATCAAGGCTTCGAATTTCTCCGGCGCCGCCACTTTGGCCAACTGTGCGGAGAAACTTCTTATTGTGTCGTTGCCTACGATATATTCAGGTTCAAAATCCCTGATGACATTGCGCACCGAATTGGCGGAAAGGTTGACAACTCCTTTATGCTCAATGGAAATGTCATCATAAAAATATGATCCGAATATGCTTACGTGGCCATCAATCATCTGAAGACCGACCGGAAAGACAAGATTGGAGCACTGCGTCAAAGATGAGATTAACTCCGCATCCGTGGCCGCCGGATAATTGAAGAACACATCAAGGCCAATCGCCAGCGGATTCAGATAACCCACATAGTCTATCGCCTCTGTGATGCCTTCTCGGGAACAGCCGTCAATGCTGACTATGACAATGTCATCGCTCAACGTACGTTTGGCACGTTGGTCCGCGACCGTGCTGTAAACATCTGTGAGGTCGAAATCCATCGTCTTTTCCATCGGGGCGAACGCCGAGATCGAAGTCAGGTCGTATGCTATCCAATGCGACAAGCCGAACGCAATGGCCGTAATGACCAATGCGTTCAGCGGAAGACTCAACCGCTTGACCCAACCGCATAGCCGGTTCAATATGCTCCTCAGTCGCATTTAGGTTGGATTCTCAATAGTTACTATTCATAGACAGGTACATTCTTAAAGGAAATCCTATCTTCAGTCAGGTTCGGACCGCCACTTCCCACTTTAATTAAATACGTGATAGTCTTCACATTAGAAGGTACGTTTTTAATCGTTATTGAACCTTTGCATTCAGGCCCTTCAGGAAATCGAGAATACACCATCGCATCATTGTGAGTGACATCTCTGAATGTCAGACACGTAGAAGTGTACTCATTCCCTTTATCATCGTACACAGTAGAGCCTTGTCTAACAGGGTAAATGTAAAAAGTAAAATCTCCTAAGCCAGTATTTGTCAAAGCAAAGTTGAAAACAACCGAGGAACCGGATCTTACGCAACTGACAATTCCTGCAGTCACCCTGCTGTCACAGGATGTCACCTTCGCCGAGGAATAGTCGTTCTCTACATTCTGCCTTGCCGTAACCATGACACGAAAGTCCTTCTGCCCCGCTCTGACAACCAGATAGCAGGTCTCCTCATCCTTTTTCATCTTATTTCTGTCTACGGTAAGCTTAACATACTCAACCTTACTGGTCCTCTCAAAGTTCGGGATAGTGCCGTCATTCTTTTCCAATGACACCCAGGCAGGGTTGCCCTCCAGTTCGGCATGGAAGTCCAACGCAGCGTTGTGGGCTTTCAAGGTCACGGCAAGCACATCTTTCCCGCGACCGAAGTCAAGCCCTTCAGCCGGAGTGACCTCGGCATAGGAATTAATCTTTTCCCGTAAAAATAAATCACACACGAACTCTCTTCCCGGCTCGATCATGACCTGACGACAGAGCCCATCATACCTATCGGATTGAACCGTGATCTTATAGTTACCGGAAGCCAAGTCATTGAATCCGTAAAAACCCTTCGGGTCTGTCCTACAAGAAATATTAGAAGGAGACAATTCGACAAGGGCGTTGGAGATGCCTTCTCTCGAATCGATGTCGCACACGTAGCCCCAAATCTCTCCGAGTTTTTCCGCCTCACCCTCAGTTGTGGTCGCCTCAAGGCAGCCCGCCAGCGAGACCGCACACAGAAGATAGAAGAAATCTTTTTTCATATTTAATGAATTTTATTGAGTTTTAACAACTTTTGCCGATACCTTCTTGCATTTTGGCATTGCGTTTCCAACCATACCCCCAATATAGGTAGGATCACAAACCGTGTATCGAACGCCATCTATGGCAATATGGTCTCCCGGCACCTTCATCTCAAATCTAACGGCCGTGGCAAGATGAAGGGGGTAATGCAGAAGCACCACATCAAGACCAAGAAGATCACGGATCAAAACGGAATACAGAATGGCTCTGTCCTCACAATCCGAGTAAGGGTAAAAGATTGTCTCGTCCGGAAAAAACGCCCTCTCATACCCAAACTGCTCCGTATCTGTCTTGTAATCAAACGCGGTCTGAACAAAGTTCAAAAGCATGTTCGCCGCAGTGTATGAGTCCCTGCCCGCAATGCATTTACGTAGTTCCGGATACAACTGATCCTTCACATTCCGGCTCAACGAAGCCTCCGAATAAACATTCCATTCATTACTGAGAGGATAGTCATTATAGAAATCTACAAGGTTCTCATTGACAGAGAGACGGAATGACATCTCAGGATACTTCTTTGAGGCATAGAACCGTGGCATCGATGGCTTCTTTGCCAGAATCTGCTCTCCGTGGATCCTCAAAGAGAACATCCGCTCCTTCGGAGTGACAAAGTTTGTCATGAACAGTTGTCCGCTGGAGACAGTCTTGTCCATTACGTAATATTTACAACCTTGGATGTTCAGATAGGCAAACCCGTACATAAGATTCTTGAATGGTAGAAGCAGGACAAGAGAATCTTCCGTCCGGGCCAACCGCACCATATATCCGGATTGAGTCAGGATGTAGACCTTCAGCAGCGTAGCCTCATTACTCATCCCCTCAGGGAAAAAAGCCTTTGTCATCTTATCAAGGAAACGGATGTATCCCCAATCGCACAGGTTCAGATCCTCCCGCCAGCACAAAGACTCATAGACAACCGGAAGATACTTTCCCGAAGACAGGGTTCTCCAAGCATCGGAAATACCCTTCTCGTCCATCCCTCGCAATCTGAAAACCAAATCTTTTCTCAACGGCACACCACACTCCATGCCATAGAAATCAAACGTGAAAGACGGTGTTCTCACATATCCGAGAATGTCCACTGGAGCGAACGGTTCCGGGCGAAGCATCGTTTCCAGATTATCAATTATCCCCTCAAATGGAATCAAGTCGTCGGTCGTACCCGAATCCGGATCCTTCACTTCTAGCACGGGCGGCTCAGGCGAACCGGGAGCCGGAACCGCAGGATTCACGGCATGTCTTTCCCACGGCTTCGCTATGTAGTACGCAATGTCAGCATTCACCTTGTCACGATACTCTTTAAACTTATCCTGCTTCTGTTCCTTGTAGTCACTGAAATCCTTCATCATACGTTTGCGGTATGCGTCAAAGGACTGGGCAGGAAGCTCAGTTGACAAGAGTGTAATAAGGACAAGGATAAAAAGCCTCTTCATAGTCATAAGCAGTTAGTTGAATACAGGTACATTCTTAAAGGAAATCCTATCTTCAGTCAGGTTCGGACCGCCACTTCCCACTTTAATTAAATACGTGATAGTCTTCACATTAGAAGGTACGTTTTTAATCGTTATTGAACCTTTGCATTCAGGCCCTTCAGGAAATCGAGAATACACCATCGCATCATTGTGAGTGACATCTCTGAATGTCAGACACGTAGAAGTGTACTCATTCCCTTTATCATCGTACACAGTAGAGCCTTGTCTAACAGGGTAAATGTAAAAAGTAAAATCTCCTAAACCCGTGTTAGTCAGGGAATAGTCAAAAACCACCGATGTTGCAGACCTCTTGCAACTGACAATCTTAGCCGTAATCCTTTTGTCACAGGAAACCACCGTCGCCGACGAGTAATCCTCAACCTGTTCCCTGCCAATCCTCAGCGACACACGCAGTACATTCTCCCCGGCTCTGACAAGAAGGGTACTTTCCTCCTCGTCAGTGGTCATTTTCGTCCGATCCACCATCAATGTCAATGTCGTAGACTTGCCGGAGGTCTCGTAATCCTCCAAAGTCCCGAATGTCTTGTCCAATGAGACCCAAGCTGGACTTCCCTCAAGTTCAGCGGTATAGGCAAACGAGCCATAATGAGCCTTCAAGGTCACTGCCGTCGATTCTTTCTCTTTTCCGAAATCAATTCTGGAGGACGGAGAGACTTCCACGTAGGCCTTTGGCTTCTCGATGTAGTCGCTTGTCACGATCACAGGGATCACCTTCGGACCAGCCTGAACATATATCGTAGCGGAGGTCTTCTGTGTGATGCCGTCACGGTCAATCGTCACCGTCACCTCCGCTGACTCACCCTTGTTCAAAGAGCCGCTGGATGGATGGATTGAACTTACCCACTTGACCGAGGAATAGTCCTGGATTTTCCACTGAAGAGCCCCGTTATAGGTCTCATTACATAGGGTCATCTTACGGATGGTCTCAACCGAGCCAAAAGACAGATTATCTGGAGTAACTGAGAATGAGAAGTTTGTGCTCGGCTTTGCCGTGATGTCAACAGGGAAGGATTCACCATCCGCCACAACCCTGATTGTGGCGGACTCATCCTTCTTCACCAGATTGCGGTTAAGTGTCACCACAACAGCGCTGGTCTTTCCTACGGCGGTCTCACCCTTGTTCGGAGAAACCGTCATCCAGTCAAGCGCATCCATTATCTGCCACTTCACAGTACCGGCATTGCCGACATTCTGGATCGAGAATGACAGGGATGACTGTTCCGAACCGAAGTCCAGAGACGATGATGACAACTTGATCCTGGCTTCCTTGACCTCTCTCTTGAGAGAGACATCGCACTGAACCGCCATCCCAGGGACAACCGTGACCTGCCGGCTATCTGTCACATAGCCGTTGGATGAGACCTGGATCTTGACTTGACCCGCATCTAGATTCTTAAACTCATAATGGCCGTCGGCACCGGTCACCGTCGACAGATTCCCGGGCGAGAGCACAACCTGGGCGTTCCTCAGAGCATCGCCGGTCTCCGAATCATAGACAATTCCATAGACATTGCCGAAAGTTGACACCTCATCCTCCGAACACCCGACAAACGCCAGACATCCGATAAGGAAAATGACTATCGCGAATATATTCAAAGATTTCATTTTAACAGGTTTTAGAAATTGATTGATGCGGCGACCATAGGTGTCCCGTCTGTCAAGACTCCCGGCATCACTGTATATTTTCCTTTGCCAATCGCGAGACGTCTTGCTCCGGGAGCTGCTACAGCGTCGATAAGATTGTAGGCGTACAGCGCCGCAGCAGCCCCTATGCAGACATTTCTGGCTGTCGCATAATGATCCCGCTTCGTGGAGTAGCTCTTAATCAAGGAAACATCATGAGTCCCGGAAATCTTCTTCACATAATCACTCCTCTGATTATCAAAGAATATGATCCCACCGGCCAATGCGGCGCATCCGCCAAGAATCAGTCCACCTTTCAGGTTCGCCCCTTTGTGGAATTGTCCCCAGCCAGGAACAATAGCCGAACGCCACAGTCCGCTGACACCATAACGGTTTGTGACTCCAATAGCCGAGAAATCAGCCTGTTGACCTTTCCGTTCGACGGCATAGACGGCACGGTAGTCCAGAACGTTGATGCCTTCCCTTTGCGACGAGACCCAATATTCATCAATACGTCTGGAATGGATCGGCTCTGAGATTCCATCCGAACGCAACTCAAAGGTATAACTGTCAGTGCCCTCGCCGCGAACTCCAGCAGACGAAGAATATATTTGCTGTGACTTGTCAACGTAGATCTCCTTAACCGAGATATTGTCAGTCCTTTCCACATTGGCAGACAGCTGTTTCAACGCGGATGTGCGGGCTCCGTCAAGCGAGGTCGCCATATCGGAGCTGACCTCAACGAAATAGAATGTTGAATATTCAGTACGCGGAACGTTTCCGACCCAGCGTGGTTTTGCCGTGCGCCAGCCCTGTGCGTCAGCAAGCGAAACCGAACAAAGCAGCGCAAGGCAAAGAATCAAGATCCTGCGCATATCAGTTCTCCTTCAGCTTACCGTAAACGATGTCCTTGAACTCATCGTGACGGGATTCAATCTTAGCCCTGTCCTCGTCCGAGATACGATCCTTGACTTTCTGCTCGATCTGCTTCACAAGAGCGTCTTTGTCACCACCGTATTCAACGCAGACATACACTGTATATTGATTGTTCTTTCCATAATATCTGGAAGTCTTGATAACGTGCATATCACGTATAACTTGCTGAGAAATCAACGCTGCCAGATCATTGGATTCACCAGAGTGATCCGATACCGAACGACCAGTATTGTCATCGCCAGCATATTGCCCCAAGGATATTCCCAGATCTTCAGTGGCGGAGAGCACCGCCTTCTCTATCTTGCGGGCATACATAGCGTTAGCCTGCAACTCGGCGATGTTCCTGGCTGTCATCTCTTTGAAATGCGTTCCTTTTCCATAAGCTCTAGTATAAGGAGACTGCATACAAAGATCAACGCAAGGATCATTTGCTAAGGCTACTCCATCCGGATTCTCGATTGAAACTTTCTTAGACGCTCCACAGGCAGTCATAAGGCACAGAACGGCAGCCGACAATGCCGCCAAAACAAAATGGATTTTTCTCATAATGAATAGTGTTTTGTTAATTAAACATCAATAATATCAGTCCCGACAGGTTGGTTTTCAACAATCTATTTACCCAGACTCCTAAGATGTGGCAAAGTGGTCAAAAAGAAAGTGTGGAGCCTTTTCGTTCATCTCAAAAGAGGTTCTGACAAAACCTAAAAGCAAATAAACTGAAACAATCCCCACACCTGTATCGTTGAGTGTGGAGAACACGCAAACGAATACAGATGAACGGTGCTGTCGTTTATCCTTGCTTTTAAATGAAACTGTCAGATTTCTTTTGAAGGATAGTGCGAAAACACTTTCATCAATATGTATGTTTCAGGCACGATGTGCCTAAAACGATGCTAAGATAAGTATATTTTCGGAAATAACAGCACCTTTTGGGATTGTTTCGCCTAAAAATAGCCTAATTTTTTCCAAGTTACAAAAATATTCCGCAATCCTGCGGTTTTCAGACTGACAAAAAAGGCTGGGGAGAATATCTTTATGGTGTACCAAAACACCAACGGAAAATCAAAGGATGAGTTCGAGGTCTATGACATCAAGCCAGCGGCCGAATTTGCGGCCGACCTTTGGGAATCTTGAGACTTGGCGGAAGCCTAAGCGTTGGTGAAACCGTAGGCTGGAGAGGTTGTCGGCGGTGATGCAGGCGATGAGGGCGTGGTAGCCCTGGCGGCGGCATTCGTCAATCAAATGGGCCATCAGAAGCGGGCCGATTCCTTTATGGCAGGCTTCGGGAGCGAGATAGACAGTGGTCTCAAGGGTCTTTGAATATGCCTCGCGCTCTTTCCAGAGATGGGCGTAGCAATAGCCAATGAGCTCACCATCATATTCATAGACAAAATATGGAAAGGCTGAGGAGATAGAATCAATACGACCACGCATCACCTCAACAGGGACCGGTTCGGTCTCGAAGGTGACAGTGGTCTTTGAAACGTATCTATTGTAAATGGAAGCGACGCGCTCGGAATCGTCCAATCGCACAGGTCTGATGAAGCCGTTCACCTACAAGCTCTTGACCCACTCGTCAACGGTCTTCTGGCTGGCACCATTCAGGAGTTTGCCGGTCTTGAAATTGACTTCCGGATACTGCTTCCCGAGCACCTTGAGGGAATTCTGGATTCCACTGCCGCCGGAGGTCATGAACAGGATCACGGTCTTGCCCTTCAGGCCGTAAGCCTCGATGAAGGTGTTGATGATTCTTGGCGCGCCGTTCCACCAGTTCGGGAAACCAAGGTAAACGACATCGTAGGCATCCAGATTCTCCTTGGTCTTCACGAAGGCAGGACGGGATGACGGATCAGCGTTCTCCTTGCAGCAGCGTGAAGTCTCGACGGTCCAGTCAAGATCCTCGGCGGAATATTCAGCCTCCGGGGTGATCTTGTAGAGTTCCCCGCCGGTCGCGGTGGCAATCTTCTTCGCCAGAGACTCTGTCGTTCCGGTGGCAGAGAAATAAGCCACAAGTGTCTTGTTCTCAGTCATATTCTTTTTCTCCTTCTTTTGTCCGCAGGCTGTGACGGTGATTAGTCCCAAGGCCACAACCGCGATGATAAAAACAATTCTTTTCATAATGTTATCTGGTTTTGATTATTTCCCGCAAGCGGCATATCGCTCATCCGTGACAGGCTCAAGCCATTCGTTGCTGGATTCTCCTCCGGTGGCGACGTGAGTGGCGATGTGCTGGAACCAGCTGTCCTTTGTCGCACCGTGCCAATGCTTCACTCCCTCCGGAATGTCAACCACATCCCCTGCCTTCAACTTGATGGCCGGCTTCCCCCATTCCTGGTACCAGCCTTCGCCGCCGACGCAGATCAGGATCTGTCTTGCCCCGTGATGAATATGCCAGTTGTTGCGGCAGCCAGGCTCAAAGGTCACATTGGACATCGACAGAACCGTGGACTCGCCCTCAGTCAGATTCACCGGCTTCAACGGAGCAAGGAAACTGTTACCGATAAAGTACTGGGCATAGGCGCTGTTCGGCTGTCCCTTAGGGAAATCCATATCGGCGAACGGCTGCTTTTCCGTAAACTCCTCACCGAAGACCTTCGCGATGGCCTGCGAAGCCCTGTAAGCCTCTTTCGCTCCGACTTTTTCAGCAAGAACGGCAGGAATGGCGTGGATCTCATCATCCATCAAACCCATATTCCTTGAACCTGCGACATGCGAGCCAAGCTGCGGAGCAAGCCCCTCGATCGAAGCCAGCGCGCTGATTGTCGCCAACTCCCTTTCTGCCCAAGTCAAAACATCTCTTGCGAATATGTCGCCGAAGAGGTGGGCCTTGAGGTAGTAGTCCTCCGCCGGGCAGAAGGCATAGTTAAATGGTTTGCCACTCAACTGTGTCTGAACTTTCGTTCCGACCTTGAGAGCGTCAAAGTCCTCTGGAACCGGCGAAGCCTCCGGGCCGATCTCGGTCTGCTTTCCGTCAGCGGTTCTCTGATCCAGAACCTTCTGGAGAGTTCCAAGTCCGTTCAGGGAGCGAGGGAATCCGGTGTAGGCGTACAGATGGGAGAGGATCTCCTTCACTTGATTGACTGTAAGCCCGTTATCGAGACCGTACTCTATGCTTGAGGCCAGTCCGGCAAGGTCGCCGCGAGCCTCATTGGCAGCTATTGCCACAATGGCCTGCTGCCTGTCAGTTAATGTTTCTTTCTGTGCCATAAGATTAACGCTTGTAATTAGAATGCCTGTGAATATCAAGGCTAAAGTCCTGAGTTTCATATATTCATTAAGATTGTTGGCGGCGGTACTCACTCGGGGTCATCCCGGAGTGTTTCTTGAAGAACCTCACAAAGTGCTGCGGGTAGAAGAAGCCCAACGAGGCAGCCACTTCCTTGACAGAGAGTTCCGGCGAGGCGAGCTGACGCTTTGCGTAACTGAACAGACGGACAGCGATATATTCCTGAGCTGTCTTTCCGGTCTCGGCCTTGACCATATCCCCGAAATAGTTCGGAGAGAGGAACACCTTGTCGGCGAAGTATTTGACTGTCGGAAGGCCCTCGGTCTCGGTCTTGCCTGAGGCGATATATTCATCAACCAGTTTCTCGAATTTGGCGATCGCGCCGAGGTTCAGGTCCTGCCTTGTGACAAACTGCCTTTCGTAGAAGCGGAGGCAATAGTCCAGAATCAGTTCTATATTCGTGGTAATCAATCCTTTTGTGTGGCGGTCAATCGGGTTCTGGAGTTCCTTGCTGACGATCGCCATACAGTCCGCGATGATCTTGCGCTCGTCTTCGGAAAGATGCG
>OIEI01000099.1_pt1 | contig 34509 bp, 27 predicted proteins | sample 1581781 | NCBI WGS metagenome assembly OIEI01 (sample SAMN01760935, study PRJEB22395) | human gut metagenome | reverse complement strand
GATTGCTTGTTCTCCTGAACTGTCCAATCTCTGTTTTTAGTCTTTCTATTTTCCTCCTGAAAATTCAGGCTCAATTTCATACACCTTTCCATCAACTGTAAGGCTCTTAGCACATAATGCTATACAGCCCCTTTTAATATGGTACTCCTCTGCTTTCTTAACCGCTGGGTTTCCACCATATTTGCCATCGCCAACAACGGGCAGATTCCTTGATGATAACTGGACACGTATCTGATGATGTCGTCCTGTTATAAGATTAATCAAAAGGCGTGAAACATTTCTTTCCTCGTCATAGTCAATAAGGCTATACTCAAGCACAGCCTTTTTTGCTCCTGCCTGTTCCTTTGATACCACCTTTGATGTGTTATCTTTGCTATTTTTTAAAAGATAATCTGTAAATGTGCCTGTATCACTATGAGGTCTGCCGCATACAAGTACCAGATACTGCTTGCATAAAGATTCCCTTTGCATAAGTGCTGAAAGCCTTGCCGCTTCTTTCTTGTTCTTTGCTATAAGCACAAGACCTGATACTGGTCTGTCAAGCCTGTTAATAATTGCCGCATAGGCTTCCTCACCCTTATTCTTTCTATATGTAAGCACTTCGCTTACCAGATCCATATCAAAGCCTCTGGCACTCTGCGAAAGCTGCCCTGCCGGTTATCCCGGGTTATTTTCTTTTATCCTTGTCCTTTTTCTTATCTTTTCTCTTTTTGCTGATGAAGTAATCAATCGCTCCTCCGATCATACCCACAATAACAGCAATCAGAACATTAAGGATGGTAACACCCGTCTTTGGAGGTCCACCCGGAGTATCCGGCGGGGTTACACCCTGATTCTCGTCATCCAGATCCATATGAATTGCCACTTCCGCACCATCTTCCTCGACCTTTTCAAAGGCTACGAGTCTTTGTGCTTTCGGAATAATGGATGCCGGAATGGTAAATGATACATCTACGCTGCCATTTTCCGTCTGGGCGGTAAAGGTTACACTCTTAGTAACCGGAGTTCCGTCCTCGTATTTAAGCACATCACCATCCTTGTACTTGCCGGATTTGTCACCCTTTACATGCACTGTTCCCGTTACAGTATATACATGTCCTACCTGCAGGTTCGTATAAGCAACCCGGTCGGTAAGAGTCACCTCTGCAAGCCCCTTCGGAATATCATGGCTTCCTGTCGTGTTTTCTGTAAAGGTTGTGTGAAGGTCTGTGAAGGTCAAGCTCTGGTCTTCATCACTGATATTCTTATGATCTGCAACGAGAGTTTCCTTGCCATCCTTCACATTATAGACTTCCTCGAACACGACTGTTTTGAGTCCTCTTGCGTTTGATGCGTCGAATGCAAAGTGAACCTTAACAATTCCATCAATGCCGCCTGTCTCATTTGTTGTTGTCTCTTCTGTATTGATATCCACCTTCACGGAAGCATTAGTACCCTCATTTACACCAAGGGATACGGTAGGCTTGGAGATCGTGATATACTGGTGTCTTGCGACTGCGGTAGAAGTACCGTCTGTAAAGTAGGCAATTACCATATCTTCCGTAACCACCCGGCGGGCAGTTACTTCCTCTCTGCCGTCTGCAACCGCCGCAACGACCGCATCCGCATTTTCCGCATTATAAATCTCTTCATTGTCGGTTCCCGCCTGATCGTAGTAACCAAGGTTTGTCTTTCCGGAATCCGTGACGGTCACGTTTTTGAAGAGATCGTCCGTTCCGTGAACGGAAAACTCCGTATAACCTGTCACATTGTTTCCTTCCTTATCCTTGACTGGTTCCCCGGTTAACTGATTCATCAGGGTTCCATACGCCCGGTAGGTTTCACCTTCCTTGAAGTTCTCAAAGTAGATAAAGTCTGTAATATCCGCGATTCCATCTGCCTTAACCACATGTGTTCCGGTTAAGTTGTTAACCGCAAGGGTGTGGATTCTTGGCACATTCGATGTCTGCTCCTTTGAAGACAGATCCGCATGGATTCCGATTAAGACTCCCTTGTAGTATAACTTCTCTGCGCAGACAAGCGTGTATCCTCCAAGCCCTGCAGCATCGAAAGTAAATGTTACGTCCGCATCACCCGAACTTTCTTCCGGAGTAAAGGTGGTTGATCCTGTTACCGGTTTTCCGTTAACGTATAACACCGTTGCGTCCGTCATATCTCCACCCTTAACTACTTCTACGCCTTCTGGAAGCGCATCGGTACTTGTTGCTGCAACATAGTCTCCGTTCTTGACATGAAGCGTAGCCTGAAGCTCATATTCCTTTCCCGGAATCAAGTTATCATAGTGGACTGTATCCGTAAGGGTTACTTCCGAACCGCCATTATAAGTGATCCGGTTTTCGGTCTGTTTATCCGTAAGAGAGGTCGAAACCTTCGGGAACCGAATCTCCTGACCGGAATCGGAGATATCTTCATGCGTAGCAACAATGAGTTTATTACGTGTCAGCGTTTCAAAACATACGACAGTCTTTCCTGCGAGTAAAGAGCCGTCAACAACAAACTCAACATCCGCAGATCCATCGACGCCGCCTTCTTCATTATTGGCTGCCCCCGTAGTTACGGAGATTGTCTTTTCGATCGTTTTTCCATCCTTATCCTTGAGCGTACCAAGATCCGTAAAAGAACCATCCTCATTCACATAACGAAGATGCACCGTACCTGTAAGCATATACTCACTGTTCGGACGAAGATTCTCGTATTTCACAGTGTCGGTTATTTTGACATCATCATCTGCATTTGCAAGATGTTCAATATCCGCAGTTGCCGTGGTGCTTATTTTTGCAAAATAAACAGTCTGCGCCACATCGCTGACAGATTCATGTTTTGCGATTATCTTCTTGTTTGTATCTTCTTTTCCGAAGGTAGTAAAGTCTCCCGGCTTATCTCCAAGAATCGCCCGCTCGAAGCACACAAGCGTGTGTCCTTCAAGCCCCTTTGCATTAAAGGAGTATTTAACTTCGACGGTTCTGTCTGCCCGGCGGACAGTCTTACCCATCTCTTCCGCATCTGTACCCGTTGCATCCTCCGGAATAACGAGAACTTCAGAGCCCGTTACCAGTTCTCCATTTTCGTCCCGGACAAAATCCTTGGTCGTTTTATCATATAAAACTCCGTAAATGGTATATGTTTCTCCTGTAATAAAATTCTTGCAGGCTACATAATCCGTAAGGTTTGCAGTTCCATCCGCCAGCACTTCTCTTGTAAGGGTCTTATCATCCCTCAAGCTCGTAACAAGCAAAGGAGAATAAAGCGTCTGTCCCTTATTTGTGATTTCGGAGTGACTTGCTACAAGAATTTTATTATGATACAGGTCTTCAAACACTACCACAGTCTCGCCCTCAAGATCTGTTGCATCATAAGTAAATTCAACATACTGTGTTTCTTCGGAAGCAGCGGCAATAAAAGTAGTTTCGCCATATACTTCATTTCCCTCAGAATCCTTGATTGCACCAAGGTCAACATACCCCATCTTCTTCAATTCATCTTCGGTACGCAGATCTACATTTGTTTCTGCATTATTTGCATCTGTTCCAGAGGCAGTATCGACAAATGTTTTTTCGTCTTTCGGTCCCCACTTGTGGAGCGTTGCATGAAGGACATATTCCTTTCCCGGAACAAGTCCAGTCATGTAGACAGCATCTCTTGCCGTAACCATCTTCCGGTTATTAACGATCTGCTTTTGCGTGTTGCCGTCCTCTGCTTTTGTCTCCACCGTAATGAACGAAAGGGTCTGATCTTTGTTATTGATGTCATTTTCTATCACAGGGAACAAATTCTCGTTTTCGTGTCCGGCTAAATCATAGTGCGTTTTGTTGCTTGCAAGGCAAAGCTCCTCGAACACTACAAGCTTATCTCCCTTTTTGAGTCTTGTTGTATCAACTCCGGTAAAGAGAACTTCCTGTGTATCAGATACACAGAATACGGATATATCCCCGTCCTGAGCATCCCTTGTAGTAAATGGAGTTTCTATCTCGTAGTTATTTCCATTTTTATCTGCAAAGGTCTCATAAGAACCATCCGTGTGTAACACCATCAATTTGCCCCGGAGGACGTAAGATGTGGATACCGCCAGATTGGTATATGTTACTTCATCCTTGATCGTCTCATTTTCGGACGTTTTGAGAATCTTGTCTCCGGTAGATGAGCAGCTTGCAACGGTTTTGATTTTTGGAGTATTCATATCCGTTACCGCAGCCTCCGATGACTTTTCTCTGATCGGAACTACCAGTCTGCTTCCATTTGCCTCCGACTCTTCGATCATGTCTTGCGTGATCTCAAAGGTAACAGGAGCCATAAGCTGTTTTCCTTCAAGCGCTTTCGTTCTCACTTCCGTTACCTGATATTTGCCAGTGTTTAACGCGCCGAAGTTACTATCCTGCACGCTCACTGAGCCATCCTCATTCAATCCAAACCAGATACGAGACTCAACATACTTATCCGAGCTGTCCATCTGATTTTCCGGATTATTTGATGTCTTTGTGGAATCATAGATTCCGTTTTCGTCAGTGTAGAAATAATGTGTTTCTCCGGTAGTAAGATTTTCAACCTTAAATTTTGCGTTCGCGATCGGATGATCTGATTCATCCTTTTTCTCGATCGTAATATCAAATCTCGCAGGTTTTTCCATCTGCTGGATCGTCGCGTTCGGGATATTTCCTACCTTAACCTGTCCGTCTGCATCCGCACGGGCAACGATCACGCCGTTATCATCGTCAGACACCTTCTGTCCGTGTTCATCATAAAGCCCGTAGGTAGCACCTTCAAGAAGATACCCTTCCGGAGCTTTTGTTTCCTGAATTGTAATGTAGCCAAACGGAAGATGTGGATCGCCGTTTGATTCCCGGTAAAGTTCATCACCGGAAACCTTACATGCGTCATTGTATCGCACCATATACTGTCCGTTTTCCTTAATCGTCTTAAACACCCAGCTTCTCGCCGGAGTTAAGGCGGCAAGCTCTGCGGCGGTGTAAGACCGCGAGATATCTACGGCATAGAACTTCATGGTAAACTCTGCGCCAGAGAGATCTCCTGCACCGTCTGCCACCGGCTTACCCGTCTTTGCATCGACCTTGTTTATCACAATGTTCACAGGGTCGAGGTTGGTTGACTCGTCGAAGGTTACTTCCTTCGTCGTACCAAAATCAGCGGCGGTAATAACTAACCGCTGCGGAGTATCATCCACCTGATAGCCCTTGTCCGGAGCTTTTGTCTCCTTGATGAAATAAGTACCTGCGACCGGATTCATGACAAGTGTGTTTGAAGAAGCGGTGATTGCCCCCGGCGCCGCTGTTACCCGGAGTACCGCCGGGTTGCCGTTCTTGTCCTTTGCTACCTGAGTGCAAACATCGTCCATGTACACCGTGTACTCCGCCCCGTTTAGGGAGTAGTTCGGGTTATTTTCCACACAGGACACATTCGCCGGAGCGGTTCTTTTAATCAGATGAAGATTAAAAGCCTCTCCCTGCTCAGGGCCTACCTCAGTTTTTACATAGCTTTCAGTTTCATTTTCCGGAAGAGACAAGGCTTTTCCTGTGTAATAAACAGGATTTACACCAAGCGTAACCCTCTTTCCTGCCACTGTTTTTACCGGGTAACTCACAGGATCTAATCCCCAATACCCGCTATCCGGCTTTTTAACCTCCCGGACATAATAGGTCTTATTCGGGATAAGGGCGATGTAAGCACCAGATCCGTCAATATTTTCGCGGACATCATTTGTGACGTTATCTTCCTGTCCGGAGCTGTCTTTATTCACATAGCAGTATCCAACCGGAACCGGATTGTTGGAAGCTCCTTCCTTCCAGCTCTTCGCTTCCTGTTCTGTACGGAACACGCCGTAGGAAGCGCCAACGATATCATTGCTTCCGCCCGGAGTCCACGTCTGCAAACCGTTGTTTTTCTGAAGTGATTTAATCACACGGATCGTACAAACATTATCAAGGAGTCCATCGCCAGTGTTATATACCAGTCTGTTATCGCTCGGAAGGGTAAACGCCTGTCCGTTGCTTTTTCTCGGTTTTCCAAGCGTTACTTTCTCTCCATCCTTAGTAATGGAAAAATCATAAGTAGTTGTATTTTTCCTGTAATATTTGATGTTAGCCGTAACGGCAGAAATACCACTTCCCGTCTGCATTACCGAAGGGACATCAACTTCTTTCGCGTAATAATCTCCGATCGGCAGCTTCACCTCTGATCCCCCGCCATTTTTCGCGGATCTGATCCAGCCGGACACGTTATCAGGATCTCCATCATCGGTGCCGACCCAGCAATATCCCATAAGTTTGTTGTCGCTCTTTCGATAGATTCCGTAATTGGCTCCATAGACAGCGGCATATGGCACATTTATATATCCATCTACGCCATCATCTAATTTCACATTTGCTTTGTTGTTCACTTCTGGTACGTTCTTACAGATTCGTACCACGCCACCATCATCATGACGGTATACATACATACCAGTCAAGACCTTACGATAGCCTTCCGTATCGCTCCACACAAGCGGGCTGCTATGAACGTTTCCATCCGAATCAACAAATCTGGCATCTGCGACATACCATCCAAGATCGTAAGAGTTCCATCCATTCTTCGGAGACTGATAGATCAATGAGCTTGAGCCTCCGCATATACCAACGTGCGTATAAGCCTTGCCTCTGCTATCTACATACACGAAAACGATTACGTCTCCTGTTTTTGCGTGGCTGTTATAAACACTGTTGTAATTTGCGACAGTTCCTTCGTTATATCCGCCGCCAAGATCTGAAAAGACCGTCGGGCCTTCAAACACGCAGTTCCAGCCGTTTGCCTTCATCGCATTTTCAACGACTGATACCTGCGTACAACTGCCAGTCAGGAAATGTCCAAGCTTTGGGAACGTTCCACCAAGCTTATCCGTATAGTGTCCATATAACACCCGTGCGACATAATCGGCGCAGTCGGCGTTGCTGCCTGCTCCAGTACCATGTGAAAACCCATATGCAGAGCTAAAGATATCCTGCATAAAAGTATTCGCCGTGTCATATCCAATTATGCCCTGAACCCGGAACACTCCCTCTATGAGATCTTTGATGTTCCAGTGCTTTTTATCCGCATCCGTCCCGGTTGCATCGGAAGCTGTTGAATCATCCGGGATCACCCCGATTACATCTTCCGTTGTTGCAGCTTCCGTTGTCGTCTCTGTTACATCCTCTGTTGCAGCTTCGGTCGTTGCTTCTGTCGCATCCGTTTCCGAAGCAACATAGTCTGTGGCAAATAACTTACCTTCGTTTACCTTCAAACCGCTCACGCCGTCTCTTGCGATCATAGCCGAAAGGATTGCAGACGCCTCAGAGGTAGAGGAAGCAACTACGTTATAGTCGACTGTTGATCCGTAGTTGGAAAAGCTCTGTCTTACTCCCTTATCATCACAGGCACCAGCGACAACCACGCCGCTCATCCCGGACGGAACAAGGGATGAAGCATCCATGCCCTGATTTCCGGCAGCTCCGACAACAACGATGCCATTGGAGATTGCTTCATTGATTGCCTGCTCAACAAGCGCTGTTTCAGAAGACCGCGGTGCAACAAGCGAGAGATTGATAACACTCACACGCGCATCAATCGCATACTTAATTGCAGCATAGATATCCGATATCTGTGCACTGCCAGATGCATTAAGAGCCTTGATAGAAAGAACACTCGCGGAAGGATATTCCTCTTTAATTGCGTTGAGCATCTTAGTACCGTGTCCGTTATCGTCCCCGGAACCTCCGCCTAACACAGATACGCTTTTATCTGCGCCGGAGCATCCGGTATCAATCAAAGCGATTGCTCCGGACATATTCGTGTCTGGAAGATTCTGCGCCAGAGATAAAGCATCATTGCCCTGATTAAGTCCGGACAAATCCGCTACATCGGGAACCGCTTCCTTTGGAGCCGCAACCTCCGTAGAAGGAGTTTCTTCCTGTGCAGGAGCTTCTGTCTCCTGTGGAGTCTCCTGCGGAGTTTCTTCTACGGTAGAGATTGAGAAGCAAACCTTGTTTACCTCAATCGAACCTACTTTGTCATAGTAATAAGAATAAGCGGATTTTGTTTCTTCTGCATTTGCAAACCGAAGGAGATAAACTCCCTCGTACTCTGACACTACATTCGTGTTTTTCGTAAACACGGACGGATCAGATGTTTTCACCAAAAGCTCACAGGAACTAAAATCCTGCGAAAGCGAAATCCCTTCGTTGTAGATGTGGTCGAACACGACGAGCGTATTTTCTTCTACGGCGGGTTCCTCTGCTTTCTCCTCCGTAGTACCCTCTTCAGTCGTCACATCCTCTGTGGAAGCCTCCTCCGAGGTTTCTTCCGTGGATTCTTCTGCATTCCCGGAAATCTCCGTCGATGCTTCTTCTGTTGCTCCGGGTGTATCCGGGGCAGTCTCGGTAGTTTCTTCTTCTGTCAAATCCCCTGCTGTCTCATCTGCGGCGGCAAGCGCATCCTCAGAGATCGTGTACTCCGTCAAGGAAGTAACATCTTCTGTGGCTTCCACCGCGGCTGCTGCATCCGACTCATCCGCATTCGTTCGGATCGCGGAGTCAGGTATCATGGTAACAACACCCACGATGACCGTAAGCGCAACAGCCAAAACTTTTCTCACATTGTTTTTGGTCAGCTTCTTCATCAGCCCATATCCCCTTTCCTTAGTTATTAAAAAACATCATCCACTCATTAAGAGATTATAATTACAAATTGAAAAATAATCAATACGGAACGTATTTTTTATAGTGCATATTTTTGTCTTTGTGTATATTGTGGCGTATTCTCTATGTTTATAACGCTTACATTGTGCAATAATAAACGAAAAACACCATTTTTACGCAATACGTGACAAGTAATTTTTCATGCATTTTATAATCTGTCCGAAATGAGGGATAGCGCGGAAGTAGTTTCCTATTATTAGTAAAACGTAACTCCAAGAAAAAAAAGTGATTGGGGATATATAAATTCTTCCGTCTGTCCGTCTGTCCTCCTGAAATGAAAAAATCTGCCTGTATATAGATAGACAGACAGACAGATTCAATATCACTCATTCAGTATTATTCTTTCAGTATTATTAGTGTGTAAAATCTACTTTTTTTGAAGTGTAAAATGTTCATTTCTTGAAGTGTAAAATTTACATTTCAAGAAATGAAAAGTGGTTCATTTCTTGAAATGTAAATTTTACACTTCAAGGATTTATGCGGTTTCGAGGTGTGTTTTTTGTAAAAACGGGGGATTTTCGCCCCACTATTTTGCCCCTTTAGATTACCCATTGTAATAGGAAGAAACTAGGGAAGCAGGACAACCAATGGGACTAAAATCTGAGCCAACCGTTATCAATAATTTGGCCACATAACATAATCCATGATATAATAATATACACACAATGATTTTTAGGAGTTATTTATGCAGCTATCAGAAACCGTAAAATTATATCCGGACAGGTTCCAAAAGGAACTGATCGAGTCTGCCATGCAGGAATATGTTGCCTGCGTGAACAGGCTTGTTTCGGATGCCGTAAGCGGCGTTTCCATAGCGAAGCTGTCCTCTGCCGGAGTGGATGCGGCACTTCCGTCCGCTTTGAAAAACCAATGTATCCGTGATGCAAAGTCCATTGTTAAGAGACACTATAAAGCCTGTCATTCGGCGGTAATGAAAAACCGCAGGCTCGCAAAAAATGGAAAGCCTCTCCGGGTAACGGCTCCCGCCCTTCCGGTCGTGAAGAAGCCATGCTGTTATATCAACAACCAAAATTTCAAAATCGCCGGAGACGATATCGAGTTCCCGGTACTGATAAACGGAAAATCGAAACGCATTTCCGTAAAAGCTAAAATGACGGAACATCAAAAGGAGCTTTTTGCGACAAAGGTTCTCGGAACCATGCGCGTCGTAAAAAAGAACCACAAGCTAGTCGCCCAGATCGTGTATGATACCGAAGAAGCATCTGCACCGGAAGAGGGAAATATCCTCGGGATCGACCTTGGGATTAAGTGTCCCGCGGTCAGTTTCTGTTCTGACGGAAGCGTAAAGTTCTATGGTAACGGCAGACAGAACAAATATATGCGGCGGCATTATGACTACCTCCGACGGAAGGCACAGAAGGCGAAGAAGCTCTCTGTTGTTATCCGCCTTCGGGATAAGGAACAACGGGTTATGAAAGACCTCGACCACAAACTGAGCCGACAGATCGTAAACGAAGCCGCCGCTCATAAAGTATCCGTCATAAAACTGGAGCGCCTTGATAACATCCGCTCCGCGGCAAGAAAAAGCCGTAAAAACAATCACAACCTGCATAGCTGGTCATTCTATCGACTGTCTCAGTTCATAGAATATAAGGCAAAGCTCGCAGGCATAGCCGTTGAGTACGTGAATCCTGCATATACAAGTCAGAAATGTCCGGTCTGCGGGAATGTGCAGCACGCAGACGACAGAAATTATGTCTGTCCGTGCGGGTATCATACCCACCGCGATCTGCTTGGGGCAATAAACATCTGTAACTCAACTGAGTATGCTGGTAACAGGCATACTGCACAGGGGGCTATATGTCCTGCCTTGTGATGGGTGATGGCGCACCCACATCCTGTACTGCGACCTATCAGAAATGAACTGGTCAGCCGACACACTCGACAGGTAACAGGAATCCCCTGTCTTTAGATATGGGGAACGTCAAACTTCAGGAAGTGTAGGGAGGTTCGCGGGGTGTTTTTGCTAAAAACCGGGCGTTTTCCCCTCTCCTCCCCCGCATTATAAATAAGAAGGAACCGGGAAGAGTCCGGGCGAAAACCAGAAACTCCGGAGTTACTCCTGTCCAGGATCACCGTGTTTTTTCAGGCACAAAACAAGATTGTTCCGAAATGAGGGATGATAAAGAAAAGTCCTAAATATGGGACTAGCAAGAAAGAAAACAGAAAAAAACGCCGGGGGAAGGGAATATTGGGTTTGACGGGGGAAAGCCCGGGAAAATAGCAATCCAAAGAAAAAGAAAAGCGACCAAAACCAAACCTGTCGGATTTTGATATCCGCAGGAAGATTTTGGTCGCTGCTTAACCTGCCGACCGAAGGGATCAGAAGAACCCTCCGGATCGGTAATGCAGGTCTAAAACATCGACGCTGTTATATAATGATGATAATAGGTACGACTTATAGTTTTTTATTTCAATATGGCTGTTTAGGATATTGTCTAAAACATATTCCACATGATCGCACTCAACCTGTTCCAGCTTCGTCCTTACGACATCGTATGGAACAGGGGTTTTATTTATAACAACGCTCTCACCCGGGAAACATAGAATGTCTGCGAGGAGAGCTACAACCCCCTCGACAATTCGATGCCCCGTAGGAGAGCTGTATTTTTGTAGAAGTCTCTCGTAACTAATATTCTGCTTGATCTCTAGTACCGTGTTTGCATAATCTCTTTCAGTAGGTTTGTCCCGGGTTTTGCCCCTCGCCTTGCCCGGAGGTATATCTTGCGGCGGTGCAGCATAATCATCCAGGGGAGTATCTTTTTGCGACGCGCCCGGATCGTAATTTTCCCAAGGAGCATCTCCCGCAGAAGAATCATCTACCGGAGAATCATCAGGATCGTCTGGAAGCAACGGCGTATTATCCTCTTCCGGGATATCCGGAGCATCCGGAGCTGGGCGCGAAAAATCCATCACGTAAATAATATTGTTCTTCGTGAGCCCCTGTCTTACAACCTTAATAAGCCCAAGCTCTTTAAGCTCCTTCAGGCACTTTGATACGGTCTTGTTGGATAAACCCATATCCTCCTGAATAGAAGCCACCGAATAATATATGTACGCGTGACCATTTTTATCGTACCATCCGTTTTTTCGGGATAACCCCATACGGTCTAACATAAGCCCGTATAAAACCTTGGAATCGGTACAAAGCGATTTGAAATTTTCGTCCTTGAAGAAAACTTTCGGAATCCGAAAGAAAACGAAATTATCTGAAGTTTCTTCGGTAAAATATCTAAAACCCAAAATAATTATACTCCTTAATAATAAGCAACTAAACAAACACAACTAAATTAACAAACAAAAAATAAAGTAATTTAAGTTATAGCACATTTTGTATTGCCTGTCAATATTTGTCAATATATTGTAGTGTTTCAGTTTGCAACAAACGGAGAAACGAAAAAAGGCACTAGCTTTCGCTAATGCCTTCCTCGACTTTGTTTTTTGTTTTTTTGCTTCTTATTAGGAGATTTTTGAAAAATAATTATTTTACAAAGAACCTTCAAATATGACTGTATTGTACCACACAGGTTGTTATAAATCAAGAGGTTTTTGAAGAAATCTTGTCCTTCTCCCTTTTACGCCTTTTGTTCTGAAGGCTCAAATCCCAGACAGCAATACTTTCTCATTTGGGACATTTACGCCTTTGTAACCTAAATTGTCCCCCTTTTACGCCCTTGTAAAAGCAGAAGGTTCCAAACCATATGTAAGGAATCAGTGATTACTCTTTCCCTTTTACTCCCTTGTAAAAGCAGAAGGTTCCAAACCCTCAAAAGGCCATACAAGTACCTCCGGCTTCTCTTCCCTCCTGCCGAAGCAGGAGAAAAGCACTCCCCGGTTTCCTTATATTTTCTGCCGATCAAAAAATGCCGACAGGGACGGTAACTCGCCCCTTATTGTCCTTTATATATGAATGATTTTACAACCCTTCCGGCTCGAAGTCAACCCGATCTTCCCCATCCTTAGCCCCAGGATCAGGGACAAACGCAAAAAGGAAATCCGCCGCCCTCCGGTACATATCCCCGCTGTCAGCCGGGGTTGAAAAAAGGACTTCGTTGCCCTTCAGAACATGCAGCTCCTTCGGGCGTTTGAACACCGCAATCGAAACCCCCTTCCCTCTCGCCATGCTCTCAGCCGTCTTTTTATACGCCTCGTTTTTCTTTTGAACGGCTTTCTCGTCTGGAACAAACTCTATAATGTCGGAAACATCCCTTCCGAGCAGGGCACAGATACGATCCAAAGTCGTAAAGCTCACGGGTTTATCATGCCTAAGGGAACTCATCGCTGACTCCGACAGAATCTTATTCTGGCGTAAGAATGTCGAATTAAACCCCCGGCATTTAAGCGCATATAGTATATCTATCTTATATCGAATCATAATCTCCCCTCCTTATCCAAAAGGGCATCCCAAACCGACCGGGAAATCACGATCGCCTCTCCCGGGGAAAGAAGATACCCCGTAAGAGCCGCAACGTCTTCCGGAGATGCCGAAAGCCCGATTTTATCTCCCGTAGAAACAGCTTCCACCGCATGTTTGGTTATTATCCCCTTCGCTTTTTGTATGTATATTCCATTCTCGTCCAAACCGCAGAAAAAACATTCCTGCAGCGATTTAAGTTCCTTCATAAACATTACTCCCTCATCATTTTTAACCACTCTTTGTAACAGGTCATATCCGGGGCTTCCCCATCGTTTATTTTCCCGCAGAATCTTTCACACCAGCTCTTACCTTCTTCGTCCATCTTCCACCCGGCTAAATCATGGCAGACTTTGTCACTCTCGGAAGGGACGCAAAACACATCTATAATAAGCTCCTCGTTGGTTATGTCTCCGGCGCTTCTAATAATCTTAAAATGATCCATTCTAAAAACAAGTCCAACCACGCTGCCGTTATCCCACGACACATGAACCGTACCTGCATCGTTAATACTTTGGACGGTTCCCTGATCCCCCGGCTTGATACGATCAAAAGGATCGTCTACTGGGGAAATAAGCTCCACTCGGTCGCCCGGCTTACATATTTCCTTTAACTCTTCAGTCATTCTCCGGATTTCTTCTGCACTCATCGGTCTTTTTTTCATAAATCCTCTCCTAAATATCATACCACTAAAAACAGTGTTGCGCCACCTTTTACTATGTTATAGGCAAATGCCTATAATCTATCCTTCCCGGCGGTTCTTACAACGCCGAGCACTTTCTATTTTACAATTTATCCCCGCATAACGGGCAATACTCAATATTTAGATTTTTGCTCGTTCCACAATCACAAGCGTAGTCATACCGTGTGGAAATGATTTTTTTCTTGAAATCAATTCCAACGACTAATGATCTTCCATATCCTATAACGTCACGTCGTATGGTAAAATAGTTATTTGTTTTACAATAACAATTTTTCATATTTATACCTCACTTCCCGGTTTTTCGCATCGCTCAAACTCAATTACCCACACGTAAGGGTTTGCATCCCATCCGTAGAAATCAAGGTCGGATTTCTTGATGGTACTGTTCCAAAGATTCTGAAAAGCATATTTCTTTTCTTCGCCATTAAGTACATGCGGGTATTCTGTCTCTACGCCCTCTTGCTCAATTTGATTTGTAGTTATTTCCTGCAACCGCTCCACCCGTACATCCGTAACCTTAAGCCAGATACGTGCCGCTTCTTTTGGCATGTGGATGGATGGGCGCCACGGCGCATGATCGTGTCTCACTCCATTTTCATCAACATATGTATTGAACGGGATTGTATCAGTTGCTGCATAATAATATTTCCCCGTATCCTCAATGACCTGTTCATTTCCATCCAATTCATATAGATACTGCCATGTTTCCCGGACATACAGAATATCTCCCGGCTGATATGGTGCTTTTCTGATACACGGCTCATTTTTGCCATTATACAGCATTAAGCCATCCTTAATATATCCAGTCCACTGCGGATTTTCTCCCGGCAGAAATCTTACCAGCCTCCTGGTACAGGTCTTCCGTCCGTCCAGAATCGCACGAACCATTTCTGTGTTGAATAAAATTGGTTTAATTGCCATCTATCCCACCTGCCTTTACTGTTTTTATTGCTTCAAGCAATCCATCTGAAAATCCATCTTCATAGTTAACTTTGTACTGAAAAGGAATATTGTTAAATTCGCTTTCCAGATGCTCTACAACCTTGTCAATATCAAATGCGGTTGGCTGTTCTTTAATGAGCTTTTCCATTTGAACAAACCCTTCTGCAAGATTATCTGGTACAATATTCACCTTTTCGTTGTATCTTTTATCTATGCTGCTTAGAAGCAAATCTGCATCAATTAACCTCATTTTCATCACTCCAATCTAATTTCTGTCCGCACTGATGGCAGTAAACTAAATCACTTCTGATTATTCTTCTTTCGCATACTGGGCATAACCATAATGCTGTACAACCTAAATTTGCAATATATAGCGGTTTCTTAGAAATTTGCTTTTTTCTCGACGCACGGCACTCTTCTATGCTTCCGATTTCTCTGTACTTCTGTACTTCTTCAAGTGCCTGTATTGCCATCTTTGCCGCTTCTTTTGATACGTTACTTCCAAATGGTAAGTCAATGTTTTGTTGAAATTCCTTAACCGCTTCACTCTCTGTCATATTATCCCTCACTTTCTAATTACTCTGGATTGTCAAAAATGTTTCCAACAACTTCTAGTTCGGAACTCTTAATCTTCCATGTTCTCTCCTATTCTGCTTCTGACTGAAGCCATTCTTTCCAGCATTTAGAACATTCCGTTTTTTCACAGCAACAATCGCACGGAATGTCCGCATACTGTGAGGAAATACCATCTTCTCCGACAATATCTAAAAACTCTGCTAACTCTTCATCCGACATATTCCTTATTCTGTCGGCTTTGGTCTGTGACTTTGCTTTTCCAATATCACTCATATTCTCCACCTCTCAATTCTTAATAATTTCTTCTATCTTTTGTCTGATACATTCATCAAAAACAGAAACAATTTTTAACACATTTGCTGGATAAGAATATTGAATATATTCCCATACATTGTCGTAACTGCTCTCTTCTTCAAATACTCTTATAAATTCATCATCTGTATGTGGATAACCACACCATTCTATTTCCTCAAATATTCGATCAAGTTCTTTCTTTTCGCTATCATCGTCTGCATATTCATAAAATATTTTTTTGGTTTCTTCATAGTCAAAAACATCAGGACTTCCATATATTTTATCTAGGATATACCCCTCATCACACCTCGCCATAAGTTCAAGGAAACTCTCACTTTTCGGTGTTTCTACCCATTTATATCCGTAATTGCCACAATCAGAAGTGATGGTGAGTTCGTACCGATCAAGATTAAATGTAAATCTCGCCCACAAACATGAACCATAGTCCTTATCTTCTTTTTCTTGCCTGTATTCCAGACAAAGCATGTTAGGTTTCACTATATTTACGGTCATTCATTCTCACCTCTCAATTCTTTCAGTTTTGCTTTGGCTTCGGATTCTCGAGATTAAGATATTCCGGCTTCAACATTACGATTGCTCCGTATCCGTGAAATACCAGCCCAAAGGCTAAATCCTGCGCGTAGGATTTTGAAAATACCTGCGCCTTTTTCCCCGGCTCCCACGTTGCTATTTTAGTTTCGCTAGATACTCCGGTAACAAATTCTACCTCGGTTCTGTTCTCTCGCGAGAACAATATTCCAACCACATATTCCTGTGTTTTTGCCATGCTATTTTCCTCCTTGCCGATTGTAAAGAGATAACGAATACTCATTTTCCACAATGAAATTTATCGCTTCTCCATTATCATCAAACCATGCTTTCCCATATTTTTCTATCAATTCCAGCTTTAACAAATCCTCTGTTTCGTACAGTTCTTTTCCTTCGTCAATGCGTTTCCGAACCGATTTAACAACATCGTCGATAGCAGCTTTATTTCCTTGGATTCTTACAAGCCCGCTGAGAATCGTGCCTTTTTGTACTCTGTCCGAATCAGTGAATGTATCTATTATGCTAGATGGCATATATATCACCCTTCCTCACGTAAATTGTTGACATATGAATTTGCTTCTTCCAACACATCTTCACGCATAGCATCATATGCATCTTCGAAAGACATATTTCCCATCGTATCATATAATATTCCAAAGTGATTGAATACAACAGTTTCATACTTTGCTATGCATCTGGGACACATATCAACATCCCGAAAAGAAGCGGCGGAACTTCTCCCCTCGCTATCAAAAACCCGACAAGGGATTTTTAATGTGGCTAACTCGCCAGCGTTGTCTACTTCCGTCCCACATATATCACATTTGTAAATCGTTTTTGTGGTAACCATATTAGTTTCCTCCTTTTCCACTAGCAACGAACAAACTTAAATTCTTTACTCAATTCTCTCAAAATACTCTTCAAAGTTCTCACGGGTCATATCAAGATAATCGTCGTCGTCTCCATCTTCCAAATACAATCGTATATCTGACTCTCCTATACAACCCTCTACATACTCGAATATATCCCCTCTGCGAATCATCATGTAATCTTCATATGGAATGCCGCCTTCTTCATACTTCGGAATATAAAATCCTTTAATGCATTTACACTTTTCTATTTTAATCACCCTTTTTCCCTTTGCTTCCTGAAGTTCCTCCAAGGTTCCGAGCTTTCGATACTCTAAGACCTCCTTGATCGCCCGGATTGCAATATTCTTCGCTTCCCGCTGTTTTTGGTATTCCCCGGGATACTCGATACTAAGCTCCTTAATTGCTCCGTATTCAGTCAAGGTAAAACCCTCCTTTCTCCTTCTTTTCTAACTGTCATTATTATACCACGGAAATCCGTGTTGCACAAGCGATCTGTATAAAAATATAGGTTTTTGCCTATAATATAAACGAAAAAAACAGCGAAATTCCGAACAGGTTATCCATGATCACGAATTTGAAAACAACGAAAAATAAAAATCTTCCGAAATGAGGGATAGCAAGAAAAATCAAAGAAAGCAGGCATATACAGGAGGCTATTTGAAGCAAAAAAAACACAGCCGGGTTTCGTGCCGTCTGCGCCTTTCTTTGTTTTGGGATACACATGTACGTCTAAATCCTTTACAACCTTTGCATATACAGGATATTCAAACCCCCGCATATATACGAATACACAATGGCTCCCTTTACACCTTTGTAAAGAAGGTTCCAAACCCTTATAAATATTTCTAAAAAAAGACTTTCACCTTTACACCTTCGTAAAATCAGAAGGTTCCCAACCACAATTCTGGACGGTTGCGGCGTGACATATCCTTTACACCTTTGTAAAGAAGATTCCAAACCCTCAAAGGCCATATAAGTACATCCGGCTTCTCAATCCTCCCACCGAAACAGGAGAAAAGCACTCCCCGGGTTCCTTATATTTTCTGCCGCGCGAAATCTATCGCCGACAGGGACGGTAACTCGCCCCGAATAAGTTAAATATACCACACAAAAAGACAAAAAGCAACCGCCCGCAAGAAAGGAGGTAATGCGGGCGGTTTATTGTAACCATTTGGAAATATGCTTTGTTCATGATTTTATATTATCATATTTTCCCTTATATGTCAAACGATTCGCTAAATATATTATAGGTTTTTGCCTATAATAACCCCAAAAGAAGTACCCTGCTCTTCTACTGGAACACCCCCCTCCCAGTACGAAAACCAAAACACACGGGAAATGAGGGATAACGAGAGAAAAACACCACCCCAAAAAGAGCAAAACGCCCAAAGGAGTTAATTGCGATTTTTCGCAATTCGCTTAACAACTTTCGGGCATTGACTACGCCTACAAGTTCGCAGAAGTTGTTCCGCAAGCCGAGCTAATCCAAACCTCAAAAATCAAAACACTTCCGAAATGAGGGATAATATAAAAAAAAACGGACACTCCCACCGCTCCAAAATAAGGGACGAAAAAAAGAGGGCGGAAAGCTACACGCTTCCTTCCCTCTTCCTTTCTTGACGGTGGCTCCTTAGAGTCTCAAAAACCGACAGGCATCTTTTGCCACTGAAATATATTTTGCCGAGCTGTTCAGCCGGAATTTATCTAACTCAAACTTCATTTTCCCACTCGCGACTTCTGTTTCCAGATAGATAGCATCCACAAGTACGCCAAGCATATTCCGAAGCATCTGTTTTTCGTCAGAAGGAAGCAGCTCCTCCTTCTCCTTCCTTTTCTCCTCGTCAGGCAGACAAAAACTCTCCATGAGAAACTTCACCCAGCGAGGATTTGTTTCTAAGAGCAAAATGTCGTATATTTCAGAAGAAAACTGAAGAAAACTCTTTTCCCAAAGGGAGAGATTATTATATATACAACTTGATCCGCAATCGAAATAGGCTAAAGCTACCGCAAGGGAATTTAAAGCAATATTGTTTTTTGCAATCTCCGGGAACTCTCTGCTTACCATAATAAGCCCAAGAAACAAAATTCTCAGATTCCGAATCTTCCCCGCTTCTGTTGCTCCGGCATAATCAAAAGACTTTAAAAGAGATCGGAAATATTGGTATTCCTCTTCCGGAAGGTCAGAAAAAACCTCTTTGGAAGAATATATATCAATCTCAGAAGTTTTCTTTACATTTTCCGGTCTTACCCATATTTCGTACTCACATCTTCCGTCATAACGCCACAATACATCCTCCCGATTTACAACTCCGCAAGTTATCTTTCCCGATCCGGTAAACCGCGAAGCAAAAAATACCGCAGTTGAAAAATCCAAAGTATAGGAATGCCCCTCCGGATTAGACTTATCCTCCATCCCCCGGTAAACCGGGAAAACGGCAGGCAGGCTATATGGGGGATATAAGGTTTCAGCCTCGAATATTTCAGCGTCTTTCTTTGTTCTCGAAGAAAGAATTTTGTCCCATATGTCGGGGGTAATCTGAGAGAATCCATAATCAATCATCGGATAAAACCGGGTGAAAACAGAAAATAATTTTCTCTTCGGTATCCGGTCGATATTTTTACAAAAAAAGGAAACGACGAGGGAATCATCCATAAGTTTAGTTAAAACCTTTAGAGGTCTTTTGTCAAATAGCCCGCGGTTTTTCTCTTTTAGCGCATTGTAATAATCCGCGGTCAGTTCTATTCCATTCCCGTAGATTTTTAGTTCTTTCTCGGATTCTTTTGGATCAAAAAACATTATCAGCGGGAACAAATCTCTCCCGTTATAATAATAAAGATCGGGATAAGGGGTTGCTAGACCATAAACAGGCTCTCCGTCAAGAAACGGATACTTCCCGATCACGTCCTCGTAGGACACATCGGACAAATAGCCACCCTCTTTGCGATATTTCTCAAATGCTTCTCTAAGCGGAATTAAGGAATCAAGCGTAGCCTGATTCCTGCTCCGGATCAATTCTCCAACGGTAAAATTTTCACTCATACTTATTTCCTCCTTGCTTTGTTCCATATGGTTTCACTGCATCAATAATTCCTCCATCCCCTTTATGCAGGCATTTTAACATCAAAGGTCCATTCCTTACCTTTCTATTTTCTTCACAAGAATATACTCTTTCATTTGGTTTCTATTCTGCCATATCCAACATTAACATTGAATTTGTATCTGCCAGATAATAACTTGTGTTACACATTATCTTGTTGTATTCAGCTTCGCCTTCAAATTCATTTACAACTGCCTTTTCTTCTGCTGACATATCATTGTATTTTTTCTTACCATATGAAGGTGGTAGCCAACCTTTATGCTGTGCTCCAAAGATATTAAATTTCTTTAACAGTTCATCATTTGTGAATGTAATATGACAAGTTCCCTTCTTATAAAAGGTTACATTGAAATACTTCAGTACAATGTCTTTTGACTCTCCATATTCTTCTGCAAACTGTAATGACTGTTCCAAGTCAACCGCTTCTGTTAATCCACCATCGAGATAATTGAAACATTTTTCTATATCTCTTAATTTGCTTACAACATCATAATTCGTTGGCTTAAATCCACCCCATGAATGAACACTCATCATAATATGAATATTTGTTGCTAAGTTCCTCAAAGAGTGAAACAATAGTATCTTCAATCCCTTTGATAACCTTTTTACTCATATCAATCTTCAATTCATAGATATTATGCAATGAGAACTCATAATCTTTTAATTCCTCTACCTTACTGTAATATTCTCTTTGCAAATTATCTGTAAGCTGCCCAATAAACTTTGGATTTTTAAATAATGCCGACCAATATTTACCACGTATTTCTCTTATGTATTCATTTACTGAAGCACTATTTTTCCCAATGCTAAGACTTAATACGCATCCGCCAGTTTGTATTGTTTTTCCTGTTTCTTTGTCCTTGCCAAACTGATATAGAATATGTGGCGACATTGCATAATACTCTTTGATAAGGTTTATACCAGCTTCGACTTCCGTTTTATATTGTTCAACAATTACTCTCAGGAAATCATTTTCTGCGACCTGTGTATTCTCCTCATTATATGTATACTCTCTCTGTTCTTTCGCTTTCTCCAAGTTATCAAATATAAATGATTCTCTGTGGACATCTGGAAGTTTTACTTTTATCAATGCAATTTCAACACGTGTTTTCCTTTCTGCATCAACAAACGCATCCTGAATATACTGAATATCTGCATGGTATTCTTCCAACATTCTGTTAAGCATTATTCTTTCATTTGTGCATTCATTCTTTAATGTTTCAGCATTAAGTAAACAAATGACTGCACCTCCGTTTCTCTGCTGCATTTCTAATGCCTTTAATAAATGTTTACATCCATTTGAGAAGGGTGGATTCATAATGATTAAGTCATATTCTTTCATTGTGTCGTACGTCAAAAAATCATCGTGTACAACTCTGAAATCCTTTTCCTTTAATACTGCTCGTAAGTTTATATCATTCTCTACACAGTCAATATTTAACTTGATTGTTGTGTACCATCTGTTATTGAAATCTTCCTTTTTCTTTAATGCTTCAACAATATTTCCCTTACCTGCTGATGGTTCAAGAATTGTATGTATCATTTTCCAATCCAACCCATCTAGCATCTTATCTATTAAATTCTGTGGTGTTGGGTAAAAATCTTTGTTGTCTGTAAACATATTTACAGCTCCCTTCCGTATTCTCTATGTTCATTTACAAATTTTTGTTCTCCAAATAATCCCAAGTGTATAACATTTTAAAACTTCTCCTTTTCTTTGCTTTCTCCAATTTGTACTATCAAAAAGTTCCGTCCGGGTCCAGAAAACCACTACGGCTCTCTTTGATTTTCCCTCTGGAACACGAATAATGCTCAAAAAAAGGAGCATCTTCGGAATGAAGAACCATACTGACACGATATTTTTTGCACGCATCAAAAAGGGTTATAGATTCCTTGGGTGCGTCAAGACTGCTCCGATATTTAGCTTCTGCGATAAGATCGTTATGAATATTATCTTTGCAAATTCCCGTGATCAGAGCCTCTCTCTTGGAGAGGTAACAAATATCTGCTTCTGCCCCTCGTCCCATCCGGACATCCCCTTCGTGAGTGAGAGCCGAAAAGAACTTAGAAATATTCTTTTTAGTCCCTTTGATTTTTATTGTAAATGACGCCATATGCGTGTCCCTCCTTTGCTTCGTGTTTCTCTCTTAACTATGATATTATTATACCACGGAAAACCGTGTATAACAAGCGATTTGCGAGAGAAATTATAAGTTTTTGCCTATAATATAACCAAAAGGAGTGACGACTCTGTCTTCAGGAAGCCGGGAGAAACAGAAGGAAATAAAACACACGGGAAATGAGGGATAATAAAAAAGACTGCTTGATGCAGCCTTTCGGAGTTACAACTTCGTTCGGCGGAACAAAGTTAGTAAGAACCAGACTGCAGGTACGCTGCAGCAGGGGAAAACACCTGATTCAAGATTGTTCCGAAATAAGGAATAATGCCGGATATTCAGAGGGTTTCTGAAAACACCGCAAAATATCTCGAATTGGAGATACAAAAATGCTTGAGAAATGTATTGCGCCAGGACCGTCCTAAAAGATACTGGAAAATCGGCGAAACAAGATTGTTCCGAAATGAGGGATAAAGGATCGTTTAACCATATTAACGAGCTTTAGGAAGGGATTACAAAAAATCTTCGTCCGGCAGAAAATCTGCGATAGACTCTTCGGTAAAAACGAGAAAAACCTGAGCAAAACAAACAAAACTCGTCCGAAACGAGGGATAACAGCCATTAAGCAAAAAAACTCTTAGGAAAACCATTCAGAAAGGGACGCGAGGTTCCTGGAAGGCGATCCTAAAACACAGGAAAACAAAATTCATCTGAAAGAAGAAATAACGAGAGTTTGCAAACTCGCTTCTCCCCTTCTATTCCCCTCAGAAAAATCTTGTTATGGCGAACCCGCAAAAACTCCTCTCTCCAACTAAACATCCCAAAGGAATAATTGCGATTTTTCGCAATTTTCTTAAAACGACCTTCGGGAACTTGGAACTTCTCTTCTGTTTTTTTAGAACCGCAGGGCGGATTGGAGTTACAGGAGGCGATCCTAAAAGAAGGGGAAAAATTTCCAAAGAGAAAAGAAATTGCGATTTTTCGCAATTCGCTTGAAACAACCTTCGGGAACTCTGAACGCAGAAACTTGAGAACGAGCCCGGTGAGAGCCGATCCAGAAATCAGGGAAAATAAGATTATTCCGAAATGAGAGATAACGGTAAAAGCAAGTCCGAAATATGGGACAGGCAAGGAGCGACAGGCAAACCCACTATTTCCACAAAAAGAAACGCAAAAAAAAGAACCCGAAGGTTCTTTTTTCCGGCTTAGACCACATCAAAGTAGGAACCGAAGGAAGAATGATTGGAATAATCCTCTCTTCCCTGTGGCATCTGAGCCTGCTGATAATTGCCGTTATTGGAGTTGTTACTACCATTATTATAACCATTGTTATAGCCGTTGTTGTATCCGCCATTGTTGTATCCATTGCTGCCTGCATTATAACCGCCTGCAGAAGAGCCGTATTCCGGCTGGTATGTCTGCCCGGATGGATACTGAATGACATTCTCGCCATACTCTGGCTGCGCGTCTGTCTGGCTTGACGGAGTAAACTTCCGGTCGTAACAGCCACGCATCTGTCTTGAAACAACATAGGCATTGATACGCATTAAGGACATATTTGCAATATCTTCAAGCATTTCATGTGTTAACCCGATCATAACCTGTGGATTGTTCCGGTTATAAATGAACTTGATAAGTCCATTAGACATCGCCTCTCCCGTGCCTCTCTGTGCCTTGACCATGACAGCGTTGTTTCCCTTTGTCGCTGGATAGATGGATAACATCCATGCGCCGCCCGGAGTAGCCTTACCACCCTGTCTCTTCCACAGTTCCGATGGAAAGCCGTTATTGTTAGAACATGCGCGCTTTGCATCCTCTACATACATTCCGAATCGTCCGGTCACAATACGGTTACAGAGAGTCACCCACTCGTCCATATCGACATAGCAGCTAATCTTTTCCTTCTGCTTAACACCAGACAGGGACACGAGATTAACAGTCACACGCTCGAACTGATCGTTAGGCTGGATAATCTCAATAAATACATCCTTTCCAAACTTCTTAATAATCTGATCCGGGTTTTTATCCCGATTTTCATTGTAATTCTTATCCATATAGATACCCTCCTATTTAATATTATCCCGTTGTTTAACTATATATTTATTATACCACGCATAACGGTGTATGTCAATGAATAGAGGTATATAAAATCAAGTAAAATCAAGGGTTTGCAAGCTCTATTATGGCTTGACGGAGGGGAAAATAAGGGAGAAAATAATACCCGGCAGAACCCCGTCAAGGCAACAAAAGGAGCCGTCGGCTTTGTCTTTGCAGATTTGAAGTCGCCGGGAGCCGAGGACTAAGGCACAAGCGCCGCCAGAACTGGCAAGCGCCGGGCATTAAAGACGAGGCGGACAAGACTCCTAATCTGTGAAGACATAAGCTGTCGGCGAAATGCAGACATATCCCCTCAAAGAAAAACAGCCCCGCAGAAACAGACTCCCCCTAACACGAGTAAAAATAACCCCGAAAGAACGTCAACAAACGGCTTTGTCTTTCCCCAAAAAGGATTTTGTTCTTGCGGAATATACGGAGGGGCGATTTTCCACAAGCGGCATCACCGAAGGCTGAGAATACCACTGTTACGTCCGGAAGAAAAGAATATTCTCCTGCGATAGTATTTTCATTCAGGTTTTGATACTAAAAAGGGATCAGTACGGAAAAAGGCTGTGATATCCGGGGGAAAGAAATATCGACAGGAGCATCCGGCGAATCATATTAACATACCATAGAGAAAAATGCCCCCGGAGGCACAGCAGATTCGTCCTTGCGGATTATGCGAGGGGAGCGGCGCCCTGGCATGAAGCCGAGCGGAAGGCTGGGGCAAAGCGGACAAAAGCATAATGCCGTGAGGACAAAACTGCTGCACATACACATGACGAGTGATTGTTAACCAAACGGGATTGAACCTCTTATACCCTCTCTTCGCTGGATTCCGAAGGAAAAACAATTACCCGGGCGGTTCCGTTCGGTTAAATTCTCTTGGGAATGATGAATATTGCTAGGGGTAGAAACTTTGTTATTGCAGATTACAGAGCAAATACTGGATTATTTGAACCGCGTGGCTGCGGGAGAATAATCCAGTAAGAAGCGAAATAATCTGTGATTACAAAGTTTCTACCGGAAAATGTGTCTATACGGCTTGTTTCTTGCAAACCACGGAAGCGAAATTTGCGACCTTTAGCAGATTTTGTGTACGTGGTCTGTGGGAAACAAGCTGTATGAAAATACCGGAGGGATATACCTAAGATGGGTAAATGTACTAAAGATAAGTATAAATTCAGTATTAGTCTAGTACATTCTCAGTATTATCTCAGTACGCTTTCAGTACAAAATATGTCTTATAGGAATAAACTCCCACAGGGGATATCAACAAATGCGTACTAAAATCATACTAAGATTGTACTGAAAGTAAGTCATAATAAATCACCGAAGGATAAACAAACCTCGCTTCTTCCGAAGAAAATCGACTGATATTCAGTATAATTTCAGTCAATATTCAGTACATACTCGAAAGGAATAAAATTGTGGGGAAACAGGGTGTGTACTAAGGTTTAGTACACTTTCAGTACAATATAAGTCAATTACGAAATACCTTGATATGCAAATAATCTTAATGTTGACTTAATATCAGTACATATTAAGTCAATTAGGGGAAAATCAAGTGCGGGAAAGCGAGGAGAATCAATGGGGCGAATATTCTTTAGTCAAGAAAAAAACTGATTTAGTCAAGAAATAGTCCACTTTAGTCAAGAAATTAGTCAAGCGTTTAGCAATATCTAATTAGGATAAGCAACTCTCCGGGGTTTTCAAAAGCGTGTTGTTTTCAATATTGATTTAATTTCAGTACGGATACAGATGGCTATAACCGGGGGATAGCAGGGAGAAATAAAGAACCAAAAGATGCGTACTAAACTTTAGTCAATATTTAGTCTACTTTAAGTCGACAACCCCTCGCGCGGCAGCCCCAAAGTTAAAGATCGCTAAGGCTTTAAGCTGCCGCGTATTCTCCCCCTTATTTTCCGTAGCACAAAAACCCTTATAGTCCCTTGATTTTACTTAATTTTTGCCCTTTTGGGGGTAAATTCTCCGAAAAACACAAAACTCCTGCTTCTAAAGAAACCTTCACAACTCCCTAGCAAATAAATATCTCGCGAAATCATTGTATTTCCTTGGTTTTTCATACCACACGAACCCCAAATATCACAACCATCCGTTAAGGCATCAAGCCCTTCGATTTTATTCTCCTTAACCCTCTATTCATCCGATTTCCCCCGATTTTAAAACTTCACAACGATGTTCACATATATTCTCACACATTACACACCTAATTTACACAGAACTAAAGCACCCTATAAAGCCTTATTTTACAAGGGTTTCCTTGAGGTTTATTTTCCCCAAAAGTTCACACATTACTAGGGTATAGTATGGCTAACGACACAGGGGAGACTATACGGCTCAAAATCGAGAAAAAATCAAAAAAATAAGCCCTACAACGGAAATTATCCATCGCAAGGCTTATTTTTTATTTACGAGAGGGATTCCACCCTCTCTTTACATCGCCGCATCAGGCGGTTTAAAGAGTCTAAGCGATCTAAGAACCGCTCGGACTCGAACGAGTCCTCTGGGGGGTTGACCCGGTCGAACTCTTGGAAGAGAGAATCACTCTCTCTTCCTAATTCCCAACAGAGACGCGAAGCCTCTGCCAGAGTCATTTTTCTAATCTTTTTTGCTTTTTCTGCCTCTTCGGCAGAGATAATTTTTTTGAGGGCTTGCAACCCTCTTTTTTCTGCTAGTGTCATATTTTTTCCTCCTTTTCTCCCCGAGTACGCCGAGGCAAACGGGACTACTCGCCCCTATTATTTGGTTACATAGTTAGTAAGACGCAAAAACGGAAAAAAAATAAGACCGGGTTTACCTTATATAAGGTAATAATTTTATAATCAAACTGCTATAAAAGGTACTATATTCTGTTGATATAGTACCTTTTTTATATTACAATATGATATAGGTACAGGTAATATATGTAATATAATAATCAAATAGATTGTAAATCAAAGACAGAGGCTGGACTACTGACGAACAGGGACGAGTTAAGGAAAAAGGATATCCAGTTTATAAAACTGGATATGTTACAGCTATAAAAAAGATACTTGAAGAATTATAGTCATAAAAAAGAGCATTTATAACCGTAAAGTTATAGATGCTCTTTTAGTTTGATTATATAGTTTGATTATATGTAATCAAACTATTTTCCGCTTAATATAAGGCTTTACTGATATTTATTATACTATTTACCTTATATTTATTATCCAGCCTTATTTTTTGTCTCGTAGGAATCGAGAAGGTGTTGTTCTCGATCCTCCTGCGAGGATACAATATTTAATAATTCGGAATACTCTTCATCCGAAACGTATTCCACATCCGCGTCGTCCGCGGGGAGTGCCGAAAGAATCTCAGCCTTTTCCTTTTCTGAAAAAGGAAAGGGCTCATCAACCAGTTCGGAGACTGGCTCAGCTAAAAGTGGTTCTTCCCTTTCGTCCGGGAAATACCGGGGAACATAGTTCTTCGATACCACCCTCTCGCTGTTACGCGAGTTTTTCTTTGTCCCGGAGACAATTATATGTCTCGGAATCGAAATCATTATAAATGTGGCTATCATAACCATCATAAAATTAACTATCATAAAAAATCCTCCTTAAATAAAAAGGGAACAGGCATGTTGCCTATTCCCTGAGACATTGTTCTTGTTCTTAGTGGTACTCAACCTTGTACTTGCTCGAAAGCAGCATGTAGGTTGAACTGTCGGCTGTTACCGACACCGGGGATTGATAATCTCTTGTGTCTGTCCGAACGAACACCGGAGTATCACCCGGTTTCTGATTCAAGAGATTAAGAAGCTCCTGCGCCTCTGCTCCTCCAAAGGTCGGAATGTAAATCCATACGGAATTTACTTTTTCCTGTTCTTCCCCGATCTTATCAAGGTCTGCCACAGAAGAAACTACAATCTGTGGGCCGAAATCGTTATCATCCCGAACCTGTCCCTTAATAAGAACTAAGGCGTCGTCAAGCAACAACCCTTGGAATGTTTCATAGTCCTTCGGAAATACGGTTGCCTTGATTTCTCCAGCTCTGTCGACAAGAGTAAATGTTGCCATCTTATCTCCCTTTTTTGTATAAAACTCTCGAAGGTTTGTGATAATTCCCGCAAAGGAATATTTTCCTTCGGTAATCTCGCCGTTATCATCCATAACATCTGTTATGGAATCGGCGGATATATCATACGAATCGAGGGGATGAGCTGACACATAAGTACCTATAACGTCCCGCTCCATCGACAGAAGCTCTTTTTCCGGATAGTCTTCGCAATTTTCGATATCATAAGAAATAGAAGTCTCGTCAACGCCTATCTCATTGAAAAACGAAAGCTGATCCGCAAGATTCTTCTCTGCCTGCTTTTTGTTGCCTTTCGCAAGATCATATAGCGTAGAAGCTGAGTAATCGAGCGCCCTCCGGGAGAACCCGAAAGAATCAAATGCCCCTGCAGACACTAAAGACACGAAGTTCTTTTGCCCTACTCCAAGTGGAAACGTCCGGGAAATGAAATCACAAACGGAAACATATTCTCCGTGTGTTTTTCTTTCCGCTACGACCGTTTCAGATGCCTTCTGGATACCCTTGATTGCCCGAAGTCCGTACCGGATCGCTTTTCCATCGGTTGTAAATAACATATCCGACTTATTTACATCCGGCTGCAAGAGTTCGACATTCAGTTTTTTAATGTCTGAAATATAACTCTTAGCCTTATCATCATCAATGTAAGCGTTAACCAGAGCGGTCATATACTCACACGGATAATAATACTTCAGCCATGCGCATTTCATTGTAATCATGGAATACGCGCAACCGTGGGATTTGTTGAAGGCATACTTCGCAAATCGCTCCATCTTCTCCCAGATTGCCACAGCCGTTTCTTCCGGTATCCCGCGAGGTACGCACCCGGCGATGCCGAGAGGCTTGCCAGTATGAGAATCAACAGCATTTACGGAACCATAAATGAAATACGGCTTGTATTCATCCAGAATTTCCTGTATCTTCTTACCCATTGCCTTACGGATAGTATCTGACTGTCCGGCTGTAAAGCCTGCCAGTTTCCGGACTACCTCCATAACCTGCTCTTGATAGACTATAACGCCATAGGTAGGTTTAAGGATTTCCTTCAGCTCTGGGACATCATATTTAATGTTTTGTGGATCGTTCAATCCCGCAAGATAATCTGGAATATAATCCATTGGCCCCGGGCGATAGAGTGAAACACCGTCCGTTATTCTTGCAAAAAGCTCTTCCCCAAACAATTCGAGAGCTTTTTGAAAATCAGTATTGCCCGACTTCCATCCCATTGCTTCATATTGTTCTTCGAGATTCTTCAGTCTTCCTCTAACATCTGAAAAAAGCTCCTTCATAAAGCTCCTCATTCCTCCGGACTCAATCTGAAACACTCCGAAAGTCTCTCCTTTTGCAATATCTCGATAGACATAAGGATCATTGCATGGAATATCTATATAAGAGCTATATTCCGAGCCTCTCTTTCGAGCCATTGCAAGTCCGTTCCCAATCGCGGAAAGGGTTTTGAGCCCCAAGAAGTCCATTTTCAAAAGACCGAGCTTTTCGACCTCTCCCATCGTGACCTGAGTAGCAAGAACCTTCGCATCCTTGTTTTTCGTGTCCTTAACCATTGCTGTTGGCAAGTAGTTAAGCACTGGGGCGTCGGCGACCACGATTCCGCAGGCGTGCTTGCCTGTTTGACGGGGGTTCCCTTCGATTTTCAGTGCGTCCGAAATAATTTCCTTTGCCACGGGATCTGATTCGAGAAGCTCAAGAAGTTCGAGGCTCTTATCGTCTCCGGATAAAGAACCCTGAAGGTTCTTTGCTTTATCCGACAATTTTCCGGTTATCGTTGAAGCATAAGAAACCGGAAGCCCCTTTACCCTACACAGGTCTTTGATTGCATTTTTCGCCTGCATCGTACCGAAAGTGATAATGTTGCACACATGATCGGCGCCGTAAAGCTGCTTAACATGTTCTATCACAGCGGCTCTTTTAGAATCCTCAAAATCCATATCAATATCCGGCATGGAAATTCGATCTGGATTTAAGAATCGTTCGAACTTTAACCCGTGTTTAATCGGATCGACCTCGGTTATCCCAAGACAGTATAAGCAAAGACTTCCTGCTCCGCTTCCTCGTCCCGGTCCAACAAGTACCCCATGTTCTTTCGCCCATGAGACATATTCCCATACGATCAAGAAATAACTCTCGAAGCCCATCTGGGAAATAACGCCCTTTTCGTAAGCAAGCCTGTCGAGGTACTCTGCCGAGGTTTCAGCCGTAGTCCCTGAAAATCTTTCCTTAAAGCCCTTATCCAACAGGTAATACAAGTATTCCTTGTCAGAAGAAAAGCCCTTCGGAATCTTAAACTCTGGCATGTGGTATATTCCGGTCTGTACCTTTAAGGTACATTTTTCAGCGATCTCTAACGTGTTTGAAATCGCTTCCGGAATATCCCAGAACAGGTTTACCATTTCCTTGTCGCTCATAAAATGATACCCTGTTCCCGGAAACCCTTCGACCTCAGAGGTAAGTTTCCCGTAGGATACTGCCAGAAGAGACTTATGCACCTCTTCGTCCTCCGGGTTTATGAAGTGGGAGTCGTTTGCTGCCACCAGCTTAACCCCCTCTTCTTTCGCAAGGTCAATTAAAACTTTATTGACCTCGCTTTCTCCGGAGAAATTATGTCTTTGTATTTCGACATAATAATCTTCTCCGAAGATTTTCTTGTACTTCCGGATAATATTTCTTGCCTGTTCCGGTTTTCTGCTTGTCTTCGCAAGCTCTCCTCCGATACAAGCCGAGGTACAAATAACCCCCTCGGAATACTTCCGAAGGTTATCTATCGAAACATGTGGTCTTCGATAGAAATTATCATACGCCGTTGATGTAAGAACAAACAGGTTTTTAAGTCCCTGTTCGTTCTTGGCGAGGAGAATTAAGTGTGACCCATTCTTCTCTCCTGTCAAGATGTCTTCTGCGTATGCCTCAAAGCCGAATATCGGCTTCTTTCCCTCTTCTGTCATGGCGTTTTGCCACTTCATAAGAGAGAACATGTTGCCGTGATCCGTCACGGCTGTAATGCCGGAGCTTTTCCCAGCAATATCCTTCAGACGGCTCATACCGTCAAGGATGGAATATTGGCTATGTGTGTGATAGTTCACGTAATAGCCGATATTCATAGTCTCGCTGTCTTTCACGACAGCAAAACCTCTTCCTACCCTGCGGATATGCGCCCGCTCTTCTTCTGGGATCAGCCCGGTTATGTCGAACTCCAAATCCCTCTTAAGAATAATTCTCCCGTCCTCTAACACAAGAACGGGAACAATATCTCCTTTATTTAATTTGTTTTTTATGATTATCTCCACGATAACACACCCTCCTTATTCTGTTGTTTTCCCGCTCATTCCAGGGTATCATATTTTGGTTACAGAAATAGTAAGACGTATTATCCCGGTAAAAATCCATATAAAATCTCCGTTTAGAGCCATTTTTTATTTAAGTATATCACAAAATTTTACAAAAAAGGATTGAAAAACAAACGAAAAAGAAATATCATTAAAATACAAAATACGGAAATAAGATAAAAAGCAGGGAGGGGTTGACGAAAATGCAAGAGACATTATTTCGCTGCCGGAACGCCTACGGGATGATGCAATATGCCTTTATTATAAGCATAATTGCCCTATATTTTATCCCGCTAAAAGTCCCCGGAGCGATATATTTAATGGCGCCGCTTATTATCACGGGATTGTTTTTTCTCTTCCGGCAGGTCGCGGAAAATATCAAAAAAATGTTTTTGATCTATCGGATGACTTTGGTTTTGTATATTTATACAATCCCGGATTACATAATCAAGTGCATAGCGCAAGCCATAAGGAAAAAGATTCCAAAGGGAATAGGGGTTATGTTTGGAATTGTATTTGCGGGCGTAGGGGCTTATCTGCTATTTTCGGACAATAAGAAAAAAGAAGAGAAAATCGCTTCGATGAAATCCTTTGTTCTGCAAAAAACAAAGGACGATCCGGAAGGCGATTACGACATTGTTATCTGTAAAAACAAGCAAACCGGGGAAGACGTTGTGATGGATGCGGATGCCCGATATACCCACATGCTTATTATCGGACCTACCGGATGTGGTAAGACATCTGCGGTTATTGACCCGATGATTGAACAGGATATAAGAAAGGGGCACAGCGTTCTTGTAATCGAGCCGAAGGGCGATCTCGCGGAAAAAGTCTATGCGATGGGGAAATTGTATAACAAGGACGTATTATATTTCGATCCGACCGCACCGGATTGTCCGAAATTTAACCCTCTTTATGGACGCGAGGACGAAGTGATTGAAAACCTGACAACGACATTTACCATGTTGACGCCGGATTCTAAGACGTATTTTAAGAATGTGACAGATAACCTTATCCGAAAGTCGGTCATGGTGCTTAAACGAATTGAAGAGGCGTATCGGGATCCGGATACAGGGATAAGCTCCCGGCCTGCTACTCTTCTAGGGCTATTTGATGTCACTCACAATACAGATGGTATCGGTAGAAGACTTATGAATGAACTGATAAAGATTCCTACCCTTACAAAAGACGAAGAAAAGCAAAACAAAGATACAGCGGCGTGGTTTAACCAAGAGTATTATGCGGATGGAAGCAAATACTACGAAAACTCTTCCGACGTAAGGCAACAGGTGGCTAAACTTACACAGAATAAGTATCTACGAAATATATTAAATCCGGAGAACGGTATAAGTGATATTGATTTTGACGAGATATTGGCGAAGGGAAAATCTATTGCAATAACCACGTCACAGGGAAGTTTGAGAGAATTAGGTTCATATTTGGGATACTTTATTATTTTTACTCTTCAATCAGCTATCTTCCGCCGCCCGGGAAACGAGTGGACGAGGCACCCATCCTTCCTATATATGGATGAGTTCCAGAAATATGCTAACCCGGGAATGAGCGATATTTTTACTCAGGGACGTTCTTACCGCGTTGGATGTATTCTTGCTACGCAGAGCCGGGGAGGAATTGCAACGGGCATAGGAAGTGAAGGCATTAAATTCCTTCAGACGGTAGATACGAACGCCCGAAGTCTTGTTGTATTTCCGGGAATATCGGTGGAAGACGCAGAATACTTCTCGAAGGCATTTGGAACAGAGATCAAGACGGAGGTACGGAGGGGAGAATCGAAGCAAAAGTTCTCTCTTGCTTATGGCTTTAAGGATATGAACTACCCTACTGAAAGCGTCCAGTATTCCGAAACTGAGAAGAACATATACTCTGGATCGGATTTAACCTATAAATTTTTCTCCGAGATTACTTATCGCTTGATTGCAAACAAATCGGTGCAGCCTGCGGGTGATGGTATCGTAAGCTGGATTCCGCAGGAAATAAATGGAAGGCTTGATGCTATCGTTGAAGAATATAATTACATACAGCAAGAAAAACGGGATAAAAAAGAGCGAGAAGAGAAATTAAAAAGGGAAGAAATATATCGGAAATTTCAAGCAGGACTCAAAAACAACAAGGGAGAAACCTTCTCCCCAGTGGCAGACTCAGGTGGCGGCTGGGGAAGCACTGTGGGAGCTGCTGTTGGCGGAGTAGTTGGGGAATCTGATGCTGGAACTACTCGATCTTCTACCCGAGAGGAACCAGATAGAAAAGTTTCTGAAGAGTATGCTTTTGATGATTTCTTTGACGGTCGCATGGAGGGATGATGATTTCGCGCGGGTAAAAAAACTCGCGCGTTTTTTTGCTTTAAAAATATAGGCGAATACCTATAATATAAAATATAAGCAAAAACCTATAATATACAAATATAGGTATTTACTTATAAAAGATAAGCACAAAAGAAAAAAGCGCCGTATAGGCAAAAACATATAATAGACAATAATATAGGTAAAAACATATAATATGCAATATAGGTATATGCCTATAATAGATATAAGTAAAAGGCTATGCTACGACATAATAAAATATAGGCATAAACATATAATAAAGGAGCAAACCCTTTAATATATAATATAGTCAAATACCTATAATAAATAATATAGTTGGATTTTTGATCTGTATCGTAAAATA
>OIEI01000067.1_pt1 | contig 43192 bp, 29 predicted proteins | sample 1581781 | NCBI WGS metagenome assembly OIEI01 (sample SAMN01760935, study PRJEB22395) | human gut metagenome | reverse complement strand
CGACCGGCTAGACCTCGCCGGGGCGGCGGCCTAAATCACTTGCGAAACTTGAGTTGACATGAAATAAGTATTTATGGTATAATATAATCATACGCTCTTTGTTTACTTAAAGCACTATTTCAAGTAAATCAAAAATCCCGATGGCCGCCCATCCCAACGTCTCATCCCCACTGTGACCACCGGGAAAAAAGTCGTGCGGCCTACTTCATGTATTGAGCGGAGATGTTTTCATCAATGGCTTCAACCGAGTTGGCGATCACTTCCATGCTTGTTCTTTCTATTCCGTCGCTGGAAGTATATTTCTGAGACCGGAGCCTGCCTGTCACATAGACGGGAAAACCTTTCTGGATGACATCCAATGACGAGATGCCCTTGACTCCTTCCCATGCGGTCACATTGTGCCATGTGGTCTCGATTACCGGCTCACCGTTCCTTCCCTTGTAGGCGAAGTTGGTCGCGACGGAGAAATGCGCCACCCGCGTCTCCCCGACCTTGAGAATGTTGACATTGCCGACATTCCCTCGGATTTCAAGTCTGTTCAATTGTTCCATAATTCAAGTTGTTTTGAAGTTTTGTCTGACGCAAAGTTATAATGGTATTTCCGGCGGGGGACGGATGAAAAAGAATTACACGTGAGATTTTTCTGAATATTATCAAATCGCTGATTTGTCCGCCTCCGGATTAGCGGCAAATGATTTTTTTAGTGTGGAAACGATATCTGTCTTATGGGAATAAAATTTTATCAGGCATAGCAAAGAATTATTTTATGGCCACAAAATTTTTCTATGCGTTTACCTTGGTGATAAGAAACAGAAAAATATTCATGAAATTTCTTTTCACCTCTTTCAAAACTCGTCTAAGAAAGACATATTTGCCGAAATCATAGGTTGGTGGCAGTGAAGTTCACTCGCTCAAGCCTCTGAACATATTTACCACGGCAGGCAGGCCTGCCGATAAAAGATAAGCGATGAAGAACTTGGAAGACGAATCGAGGGGGAGATGTCTGGAATGTGGGGATGTTCTTCCTTACGGGCGCAGCGATATGAAGTTTTGCTGCGTCACTTGCAAAAGCAGGTACCACTATGTCAACAGCGGCCATCTGAAGGGGCTGCGGCTGAGAACCATCGGGGCGCTGGACCGCAACCACGGGATTCTGATGTCCCTGTTGGAGAAGGGTGTCACATCAATGAATATTCCTGACCTTGCTCAGATGGGCTACAGGTTTGACTGTGTCACATCGTACCACAAGGTCAGGAATCACAATGAATATCGTTGCTACGATATCAAATATTATTTGTCGGAAAGCCGCTTGTTCGGGCTCTCAAAGGTCGAGACAGGCCCGCCGGTGAAGAAACCTTAGGCCTCTTCGGCGCACTCCTCGTCCTTGCCGGGATCCTTGAACAGGAATATGAACAGGATGCCTACAAGAAGAGCGTAACCGGCGAACACGTACCAGGCTGTGGCCCAGTCAGGCTGGGCGGCGTTGTAAACGTAATGGTTCACGACCTTGCCGGCGGCCCAGGTTCCGATTGAGGCTCCGAGACCGTTCGTCATCAACATAAACAGTCCCTGGGCGCTGGAGCGGATGTCCTTGGTGGTCTTACGGTTCACGTAGAGGGATCCGGAGATGTTGAAGAAGTCGAACGCCACACCGTACACAAGGCAGGAGAGGATGAACAGCCATACTCCCGAGCCAGGGTTGCCGATTCCGAAGAATCCGAATCTGAGAACCCAGGCGAACATCGCGATGAGCATCACCTTTTTGATTCCGAACCTCTTCATGAAGAACGGGATGAGGAGGATGCATAGGGTCTCGGACATCTGGCTGAGCGAGATCAGGGCGTTGGCGTTGCGCGCGCCCCAGGCGTCGGCATATTCAGGACTTCCCGCAAAGGAGGAGATGAACGAGTTGGCGTAGCCGTTGGTGATCTGGAGAGACGCGCCGAGGAGCATCGAGAAAATGAAGAACACGGCCATCTGCCTGTCCTTGAACAAGGAGAACGCCTTGAGACCGGTGGCTTCCATAAAGCTGCTGCCGCTGACCTTCTTGACAGGCACGTTCGGGAGACTCAGCGCATAGAACCCGAGAATCAGGCTGAGAACTCCGGAGGTGAAGAACTGGAAGTAGCTGTGCTGGTACTGGATTCCGGAAGGATCCTTCATAAAGTTCACGAACAGCATCGTGCAGATGAATCCGACCGTTCCGAATACACGGATCGGCGGGAACGCCTTGACAGTGTCCTTGCCGGCTCCTTCAAGACCTGCGTAGGCCACGGAGTTGGTAAGGGCGATTGTCGGCATGTAGAACGCCACGCTGATCGTGTAGAGGATGTAGAAAATGCTGAAATTGAAGTCCGGACCGACCAGATACGCTCCTTCGGTCAGGTTGACGTTGCCCATCGCGTACAGTCCGGTGCCGAGCATCGAGACACCTGCGATGAGTTGGCAGAGAGACAGTGTCTTCTGTGCGGGGATCCATCTGTCGGCCACGATGCCGATCAGGGCTGGCATAAATATGGAGACGAATCCCTGTGTGGCGAAGAAAAGCCAGATCTGGGGACCAAGCCCGGCCTTGCCGAGAAAACTTCCCATAGATGTCAGGTACGCTCCCCAGATGGCGTACTGGAGGAAGTTCATAATGATCAGCCTGAGGCTGATGTGCTTGTTGCTCATAACGTTATTGTGTTTTTTGTTATTATGCGTATGGTCAAAACAAACAAATGTACGAGTTTTCGGCTAAAAATCACTATCTTTGAGGGTTAAATTTTGGAAGAATGGTTTTCAGAGAGATAGCGAAGGATCCCGGCTCAAGGGCAAGGACAGGCGTTTTCACCACCGATCATGGTGAGGTGAGGACTCCGATATTCATGCCTGTCGGGACGGTAGGCTCCGTCAAGGGGGTCTATCACAGGGACTTGAAGGAGGATGTGAAGGCCGAGATCATCCTTGGCAACACCTATCATCTCTATCTGAGGCCGGGTCTCGACACCTTGAAAAAGGTCGGCGGACTTCACAAGTTTGAGAACTGGGACAGACCGATCCTGACGGACAGCGGCGGTTTCCAGGTGTTCTCTTTGACCAAAATCAGAAAAATCACCGATGAGGGCTGCCGTTTCCAGTCTCACATTGATGGTTCGAGGCACACTTTTACACCAGAGAATAACGTTGACACCCAGAGAGTTATCGGCGCTGACATAATGATGGCGCTTGACGAGTGCTGTCCAGGTGGCGCTGACGAAAAGTACGCTGCCAAGTCTCTTAAACTGACTCAGGGATGGCTTGAGCGTTATTTCAAGCATTTCTGTGAGACCGAGCCTCTGTACGGGTACAATCAGGTTATGTTCCCGATCATCCAGGGTTGTGTCTATCCGGAACTCCGCAAACGGGCGGTTGACCACGCTGTCAGCCTCGTCGGAGACAGTGAGGCAGTCGGCGGTTTCGCGATCGGCGGACTTGCGGTAGGGGAGCCTACCGAGAAGATGTACGAGATGCTGGAACTCGTCTGCCCGCTCCTGCCGGACAATAGGCCACGCTACCTGATGGGAGTCGGCACGCCTGCCAACATCCTTGAGGGAATCGCGAGGGGAGTGGATATGTTCGACTGTGTGATGCCTACCCGCAACGGCCGCAACGGAATGCTCTTCACGTGGAACGGCATAATGAATATGCGCAATTCCAAATGGGCGGAGGATTTCTCGCCGATCGACCCGGACGGAGCGTCGTTCGTCGACCGGACATATTCAAGAGCATACCTGCATCATCTTTTCATCGCGAAGGAGATGTTCGCCGCGATGATAGCGAGCGAGCACAATCTTGCCTTCTACCTCGACCTTGTCAGAGAGGCGCGTCTGCACATCGAGGCGGGGGATTTCGCCTCTTGGAAGGAAACGACCGTAAAAAGAATAAGTTCAAGACTTTAGGAATATGAACGTGGGACTGAAGAAGATAGACTGGTACATCATAAAGAAGTTCATAATGACCTTCTTTATAGCCCTTCTTCTCATCATCGGAATCGTCATAATCTTCGACATCAGCGAGAAGATCAACCATTTCGTCGAGAACAAGGCTCCTCTTCACGCCATCGTCTTCGACTATTATGTGAACTTCGTCCCGTATTTTGTGAATATGTTCAGTCCGCTGTTCGTGTTCATCACGGTCATATTCTTCACCTCCAGAATGGCGGCCAACAGCGAGATCATCGCCATTCTGTCCTGCGGCGTAAGCTACAAGAGGATGATGGTGCCGTATATGGTCTCCGCTTTGCTGATCGCCACGCTTTCCCTTTCTCTCAACCTCTGGGTGATTCCGAGGGCGAACGTCAAGCGAATAAATTTCGAACTAAAATATATAAAACACAGGAACTCATTGTCCTCCAGTAATGTACATTATCAGATTAATCCAGGGAAGTTCGTCTCGGTCGAATCTTTCAGTTCATGGAACAACACCGCCTACGAATTCAGTCTGGAAGACATAGAGGACAACAAGCTCGTCAAGAAGATTTCCGCCGAGAAGGCGGTATGGGACAGCACTTTCAATGGCTGGAAACTGAAGAATTACTTCATAAGGGAATATACGGAAGGTCTTCAGGACCGTGTGACCACCGGTGCGGAGCTGGACACCGTGCTGAACCTGACAGTCACTGATTTTTATCGCAACAAGAAGACAGTCGAGACCTTGCCCGCGGAACAGCTTGATGAGTTGATCGCCACCCAGAAGATGAGGGGAGACGCCAACGTGATGTACGCGCTCATCGAGAAACACAACCGTCTAGCTTTACCATTCTCGGCTTTCATCCTGACCCTTATGGGTGTGAGCCTTTCCTCGAGAAAACGAAGGGGAGGCATCGGCCTGAACATAGGAATAGGTATCGGTCTCAGTTTCACCTACATCCTCTTCATGCGGTTCAGCCAGATGTTCGTCTATTCGGGAGCGTTGCCTCCGGTGGTCGCACTTTGGCTTCCTAACGTGATATTCGGTATTATCGCCGCCGTTTTGTATATTCGAGCTTCTAAATAACTTAATATTTATGTCACAACAAACCTTATCCCCACTGAAACGATCCATTGTCGGAGTTCAGTTCATGTTTGTAGCTTTCGGTTCCACAGTACTGGTTCCACTTCTGGTAGGATTCGATCCCGCCATCGCTCTCCTCGCGGCCGGTCTCGGCACTCTTCTTTTCCATGCCGTCACCGGAGGCAAGGTTCCGATCTATCTCGGCAGCAGCTTCGCGTTCATAGCCCCGATCATCAAGGCTACCGAACTCTACGGACTGTCGGGAATGTTCTGCGGGCTCGTTGCTGTGGGACTTGTGTACATTCTGATGAGTTTTCTGGTCAAGTTGTTCGGTGTCAAGTTCATCAAGAAACTATTCCCGCCGATCGTGATCGGACCGGTCATCATCCTCATCGGTCTTTCCTTGGCCGGAACGGGAGTCGATATGGCCAGCAAGAACTGGATCCTGGCTCTCGTTTCGCTCTTTGTGGCGATCATCTGCTCGTGCTGGGGTAAAGGTATGATAAAGCTCATCCCGGTTGTGTTCGGCGCACTCGCCGGCTACATCGTGGCCGTGATATTCTACAGAAGCTCAATGGATTTCTCGGGAGTCGCGAACGCTCCTTGGTTCCAGCTTCCGCATTTCTCGAAGATGAGCCTCTCCTGGCAGGCGATCGTGTTTATGGCTCCTGTGGCCATCGCTCCGATCATCGAGCACGTTGGTGATGTCTATGCCATCAGCGAGATCGCCGGTAAGGATTTCGTCAAGGATCCTGGCCTTCACCGTACGATGCTGGGCGACGGTCTTGCCTGCACCCTCGCGGCATTCCTCGGCGGCGCTCCTGTGACGACATATTCAGAAGTGACCGGCGCCGTGTCGCTCACCAAGGTGACAGACCCGGCTTGTATGAGAATCGCCGCTCTTTCCGCTATTCTGATTTCCCTTGTCGGAAAGGTCGGCGCGGCGATCCAGACCATCCCAACTGCCGTTCTCGGTGGCATTATGCTCCTTCTTTTCGGTAGCATCGCATCCGTCGGAATCAGCAACCTTGTGAAGGCTCAGATTGACATGAACAAGACCCGCAACCTGATCATCGCCTCCCTCATCCTGACCATCGGAATCGGCGGCGCTGTCATCAGCTTCGGCAAGTTCTCACTCGCCGGCATCGGCCTCGCGTCAGTCGTCGGAGTTATCCTGAACCTCATCATCCCGGACAAGAAAGAGTCTGAAGAAGCTAACGCTTAATGAATATAAAGGTGTGCCCTATGAATATGACAGGGTGCACTTTTTTTAATGAATATTCTGACATGAGAATATGAATGCATTGAAAGTCAAGATAGTAAACAAAAGCCAATGGCCCGACCCGGCTTACGCCACTGAGGCGTCGGCCGGGATGGACCTTCGGGCGAACATCACCGAGCCGATTGTGCTGAAGCCATTGGAAAGGGTTCTGGTGCCCACGGGCATATTCATTGAGCTTCCTGTTGGCTATGAGGCGCAGGTCCGCCCTCGCAGCGGCCTTGCCACGAAGCACGGCATCACCGTGATCAACAGCCCCGGGACCGTGGATGCGGATTACCGTGGGGAACTGAAGACTTCGCTGGTCAACCTATCCAACGAGCCGTTCGAGATTGTTCCCGGCGAACGCATCGCCCAGATGGTTGTCGCCCGCCACGAGCGGGTTGAGTGGGAGGATGTTGAAGTTCTCTCTGAAACCGAGCGTGGTGCAGGTGGATGGGGCAGCACGGGGAAGCGCTAGCACTTTCCTGTGCTGGTTCACCCCCAGTCCCTTACGGGACAGCCCCGGTGGGGCATTGGGGACCGTATTCCCCAAACCCCTTGCGTCGCTTCGCACTGCGTGCGTTATTCCTTAAACCCCTTGCGTCGCTTCGCTCCGAGTTTGTTGTTTTGCATTATTACTATTATATTTAAGAAATATTTTTGGATTTGTTTTCTAATATGGATGTGCAGAGATTATATTCGGCATTTTTGGAATGCGGGCGTGTGACGACGGACAGCCGTGCCATCAGCGGCGGCGAGATGTTCTTCGGACTGAAAGGCGAAAATTTCGATGGTAATGAATATGCTCTCAAAGCTCTTGAGGCAGGGGCACGTTATGCCGTGGTGGATGAAGGTTCGACAGCGGCTGCTTCGGGAGATGCCCGTCTGATTGTCGTACCGGATACGCTGGAGGCCTTGCAGGCTCTCGCACGTCACCATCGTGAGAACACTTTTGTGGATGGTAAATGTCTGACTGTCATAGGATTGACCGGAACCAACGGCAAGACCACCACCAAGGAACTGATCACGAGAGTGTTGTCCGTGAAGTACAACGTCACGTCCACGCAAGGCAATCTGAACAATGACATCGGAGTGCCTCTGTCTGTCCTGAACATCAATTCCGAGACGCAGCTTGCAGTCATTGAGATGGGGGCGAATCATCCGGATGACATCGAGAAACTGGTGAAGGTCTGCGAGCCTGACTATGGTCTTATCACGAATGTCGGCAAGGCGCACCTGCTTGGGTTCGGTAGTTTTGAGGGCGTGAAGAAGGCCAAGGGAAAATTGTACGACTATATTTCCGAGCACGGAGGAAGCATATTCCTGAATGCTGATGATGAGAATCTGGCCGCTATGGCCGCCGAGCGTAAAGGCTTGAAGGTCATTGAATATGGCATCGGTTATTGGAACGCTATGGTTCTGCCGTCCGATGCGGACCATCCTTTTGTCCGGATGGCCATTCCTGACTCAGTCGCTGAGCCTGTCGAAACGAAAGAAGGCGCCGAAAACCTGCTGTGCCTCGAAACTCACCTGGCCGGTTCGTACAATGCCAACAACATAGCCGCCGCCATCGCTGTAGGCCTCCATTTCGGGGTCTCCTTCGAAGACGCAATCCAGGCCGTGAGTGAATATATTCCTAAAAACAACCGCTCGCAGTTGGAAAAGACAGATCGCAACATTTTGATAGAGGATGCCTACAACGCCAATCCGACGAGTATGGCGGCCGCTCTTGACAACCTTGCCACTGTGCAGGCTGCACATAAAGCCGTAATGATAGGGGATATGCGTGAACTTGGCACAGAGTCTGTCGCCGAGCATATTGCCATATTAAAGAAATTGGCATTGATGGATTTGGATCTTGTCTGCCTTGTAGGTGAAGAGTTCCGTAAAGCTCTTGACTCGGGACAGATGGTTCGACAGGCTCGCCATCCGTTCGCTTTGGGCGCTGAGCCTGTGGTTCGACAATGTTCGCCAACCAGCGAAGTGTCCCCCTCAAATACGAAATGGTTCCCGACCTCGGATGATCTGGTTACTTGGCTGAAGTCAAACCCAATCTCCAACCACACAATCCTAATCAAAGGCTCCCGCGGGATCCGGATGGAGAAGATTTTGTCAGAGTTATAGGGGACTTCCTCTCGTCAAAAATCATGGTGAGTCCCGTGACCGGCACTTTGTCGATGCGAGTCTGGATGACATATCTGGCAAGCATTCCGACAAAGTAACCTATTGTCAGTCCGACAATTGTCCCGACAATCACATCACCGAGGTAATGCTTCCCGACGAATATCCTGCTGACAGCCACTAACGTCGCCCACGTCAACGCGAACTTGTAGAAGCCGTTGTAGGTGTGTGTGCGGTCGTTTCTGAATCCGATGATCAGGCACATCACAAGGGCGAAGGCATTTGCCGCATGCGCCGAGAAGAACCCGTAGAACCCTCCGCGGCCTTCCAGCACGTTCAGCCCTCCGAGGAGCATCCTCGCGCTGTAGCTTGGCCTGAGTCTATCGACTGAATGTTTTACGATCGTGGAGAACTGGTCGCACAGCCCGAACGCGATTCCGACAGAAACCAGCACAACCAGAGCCTTTTTACATCCAAGCCTTCTGAACAGGAAATATGCGCAGATCGCATACGCCGGGATCCACACCGTCTTGTCCGACATCAGCATCCAGAGCTGGTCCGTTGCCGGCGTGCTGAAACTGTTCAGAAACAGGGTGGCGTTCTGATCAATCCTGTGCAGGAATCCTATGAGTGAAGCGCTGACCATAGCATATCCTTTAAGTCCTTGATCCCCTCACCGCTGACCGATGAGATGAACACGTGAGGAATTCCCTTAGGCAGCGACGGCTCGATTTCTTTCTCGATGTCCTTGTCGATCAGGTCGCATTTGGTGATGGCCAGAACCCGATCCTTGTCCAGAAGTTCGGGGTTATATTCCTTAAGCTCGTTGAGCAGGGTCTCGTAGCTTGCCTTGATGTCGTCCTCTTCCGCGGAGACCATAAAGAGCAGCACCGAGTTCCTTTCGATGTGGCGGAGGAAGCGTATTCCTATGCCTCTTCCTTCGTGCGCCCCTTCTATGATTCCAGGGATATCCGCCATTACAAATGACTGATCGTCATAATATTGTACGATTCCAAGATTCGGCTCCAGCGTCGTGAAAGCGTAGTTGGCGATTTTAGGTTTCGCCGCCGTGATCGCCGCCAGCAAGGTTGATTTTCCGGCGTTAGGGAAGCCTACAAGCCCCACATCAGCCAGCACCTTGAGCTCCAGGATGAACCATCCTTCCTGCCCATCCTCTCCCGGCTGCGCATACCTTGGGGTCTGGTTGGTGGCTGTCTTGAAGTTGTTGTTGCCCAGACCGCCACGTCCTCCCTTGCAGAGAATCCGCGTCTGCCCCGGCTCCATCATCTCGAACAGCACCTCTCCGGTCTCCGCGTCCTTCGCCACGGTACCCACCGGCACGTCCAGAATGATGTCCTCTCCGTTCTTGCCGGTGCGAAGTCCGCCCTCTCCGTGTCCTCCTTCCTCTGCCTTGATGTGCTTGCGGTACTTGAGGTGGATAAGCGTCCAGAACTGCGGATTGGCCCGAAGGATGATATGTCCCCCACGGCCTCCGTCTCCGCCGTCCGGTCCCCCCTTAGGCACATACTTCGCCCTGTAGAGATGCATCGATCCTGCACCCCCGTGCCCCGAAGCGCACCAGATCTTCACGTAGTCTATGAAATTGCTGTCCGGCATAGTACTCTATAAATCAATTTGTCAAATGATTGTGCTGACTCCCGTGCGGGTTTTGTGCGGCACCATTGCGCGCTGTAAAACACCTTTTTCTAATCGTGTTCTTCACGCTGTTCATCCCCGAAGCCTTCAATCGTACAAAGATAGTAAAAGTTTGGGAAAGAAAGGTTATTCTGAAATAATGAGCGAATATGAGCCAAAAAGCAAGTGCGACATTACAAAGGCAGAGTTTTGTCCGGCAGAAGTCCTCTTTCCCGGACAAACCGATGATATTACAAAGTTTCTCCGGTATTATGCCGTTTCGGTGGACATTTTGATCGATTGAATCATTGTTGGAAGGTGCGGCAATGGAAGAAGGTAACACGAGTCAATGAATTGATGTGGCATTTATTGATAATCGCAAAAATATGTTACCTTATGCGTGTCAGGTTAATGGCTTACCTGACACTTTGAGTTGTTCTCGGGGTGAGCTCGATGATGTTCTGTGGGATCTCCTTCAAGACCAAACTACGCTCAGCGTCGTCCAAATCTTCGAACGCTTTTCCGAAATGTTCGTTGGCATATTCATTCCTGATTAGTGAGACGGCGTTGGATAATTCTTTCAGAGCGGTGACGTACGTTCCGTATGATGTGGCTCTGTCCGTCTGAAGGCATATCATCGTCTGGTGGTTTTTACGGATAGATCCAGCGGCCATATTCAAAAGCTCGCTTTGCATAATGAGGTTCGTGTCGTACAAATACTTGCCATCCTTGTTGATCTTTAGGTGGCGCACCATCTCTTTCGGCATATTCTTGACCGCATCTGGAAGCTCAATCAATTTGACTCCGATCTTTTCGACGGTTTTATTGGCAGGAGGAAGACGCATCGGCACGCTACCGATGTTCGGGCTGGAGTATTGCACTTTCAGAGCCGGCACGCTCCGGAGTTGTTCCCTGAGGTCATCGATGATTCCGCAGCTGATTTCAGCGGGAGCGATGATTTCCACCTTGGCCTCTTTGTCACTGCCTATCAAGGAATTGACGGCTTCCGGAATGTCTTTGTATGCGATACTCTCGCCATTCGCATAATAATGAATGGTTCCACCGCCGTCTTTTTGGATCTCAACCTTTACTGTCGAGTCATCCGAGACTGAAGAATTTTCAGTAACTTTGCAGTTTGTGACTGTTCTGGCGTTCAGAGCCAGGGCACCGCAGACAAGCGGCAGGATGTAGAGGACTCTCAGTCCCCTCATCGCGGTTGCGTTTGATTTTGACATCATAGTAATACGATTTTTAAGGATACTGTGATTAAAGCTGTTAGTGATTGAGTAGCCGCTCGCACTGACAGCTTTTCTTATTAATGAATATTGGTATTCCTTTATGTCCGCACCTTGTCGGAGGACTGCGTCGTCAGCCTCATATTCGTGGATGGCCCGGAGCTCTCGCTTGAGAAGCCATACCGCTGGATTGAACCATTGGAAAGCCGACATTATGTCAAACAGAAGAATGTCTTTTGAGTGCCCAAGCCTGATGTGAGCCTTTTCGTGTTCAAGAATATGTATGTTGCCGCTTTCAAAGTCGTCTCTGCTCATCACAATCCATTTCATCCAGCTGAACGGAGGAATATTTTTGTCGCACACTATCACCTCGCTGCCGTGGATTTCCTTTCTTTTCCCATTCCAGACCAATCTGGCGACCCGCCATATTCCAAAAGCTGTTCTGCCAAGAACATAAACAACTCCTATCCAGAATGTTGCTATGATAAATGGTTCCCAGGATACTCCGCCAAGGCTTTCGATGATAGGAGTGGGCACCTCTACCGCATCTCCTGATATTCCGAAAACAGTAGCTTCGGGAATATATACCGTCTTGTGAACCGTTATGACGCATAGCGGTAGGATGAATGACAGCACAGAGGTTGCGAGGATGACGATCCTGTTCACCCTATGCATCTTCTCCTGGCTTAGGAAGCACTTGAAGCAGAGGTAGAACGTGATGAGCGTCGCCGCGACTTTCAATTCATATATTATGAAGGTGAGCATAAGATGGAATATTAGCGCTTGCCTTCTATCTGAGCTATTATTTCTTTTAACTCGTTTACGTCAAGTTTTTCATCCTCAAGAAACTGTGAGACCACGCTGGCGAAAGAGTTGTTGTAATACCTCTCCACTATGCCGCTGATTGTCGTGCCTCTGTACTCCTTTTCGGATATGCGTACCTCGTAGATGAACGTGTTGGCTATAGGACGGCGTGTGAGGAATCCCTTGCTCTCAAGGAACGACACTTGGGTCGAGACCGTAGTATAGCTCGGCCTTGGTTCCGGAAGGCTGTTCACAAGGTCACGGATGCACATCTCACCCTTTTTCCAGAAGATATTCATAAGTTCCTCTTCTTTCGCTGTCAATGTGTGTTTCATATCGCAATATAATTGGTCTGTCGCAAATATAGATAATTTTTAGAATATCTACTATATTTATTAGAAAATATTCTAAAATTTATCATATTGTTCTATGGATGATAGTTTTGCAAAATAATGTTATTTTTGCACCGATAATCAACGAGTTGAAGCAATCGGGATATTCATTATGATGAAAACAGCCTTCATTGACCTTGAAATAGATGGCAAAGGCAGGATTCTGGACATCGGAGGAGTGAAAGCCGGGCAGGGGTTTCATTCCGCGAGGATTCCGGAGTTTGCGGACTTTGTCTCTGACTGCGATTGTCTTTGCGGGCATAATATCATCGGGCACGACATCAAGTACCTGAAACCATTCCTTAGAAAGGAATATATCCTCATCGACACCCTTTATCTCTCGCCGCTGCTTTTCCCGCAGAAGCCTTACCACAAACTTCTCAAGGATGACAAGATCCTTACGGAAGAACTGAATAACCCGTTGAATGACAGTTTGAAGGCTCAATCTCTCTATGATGATGAGGTGATGGCGTTCAAGGCCTTGGACAAGGATTTCCAGCAGCTGTACTATGATCTGCTGAACGAGGATATCCACTTCTCAGGATTTTTCAAAAGCATTGAATATGTCCCCTCAAGGAAGCCGTTCTTTTTCCGGAAATCCACTGCGGACATCTTCCGAGAGTTATTTAAAGGCAAGATTTGCGAGCATTCAAATGTCGAGTCTTTTGTTAGGGATCACAAGGTGGAATGCGCCTATGCGGCTGCCTTGATCAGCACTGATGACAGAAATTCCATAACTCCGGCGTGGATTCTTCACAACTATCCGAGTGTCGAGAATGTGATAAGAGGTTTAAGGGCCGTGAACTGCGGAGATGCCCGCTGCGCGTATTGCTCACAAAAACTGAATGCGGAATATTCATTGAAAAAATGGTTCGGCTACGACCGTTTCAGGACTTTCGGAGGGGAGCCGCTGCAGGAGAATGCGGCAAAAGCAGCGATTAAAGGTGAATCGTTGCTTGCCATATTCCCGACCGGCGGAGGGAAGTCGCTGACATTCCAACTGCCGGCATTGATGGCAGGGGAGACCGTCAGAGGGCTGACCGTCGTGATCTCTCCGCTCCAATCCCTGATGAAGGATCAGGTGGAGAATCTGGAGAAGAAAGGAATCTCGGAAGCCGTCTATATCAATGGCTTGCTGTCTCCGATTGAACGCCGCAACGCTTTGGAGAGGGTCGAGTCAGGGGAGGCCTCGCTGCTTTACATCGCCCCGGAGCAACTCCGCTCCAAGACCATCGAGAAGGTTCTGATGTCCAGAACCTTGGTCCGAATCGTGATTGACGAGGCGCATTGCTTCTCCGCTTGGGGGCAGGACTTCCGGATTGAATATATGTTCATCGGGGAGTTCATCAAGCATCTTCAGGAGTGTAAAGGCCTTGACACTCCGATTCCGGTCTCCTGTTTCACTGCGACCGCTAAACCTAAGGTGATCAGCGACATCTGTGACTATTTCCGGGACAGGCTTGGGATAACCTTGAAGCGTTTCACGACTGATGTTGCTCGCACTAATCTTCGATATACTGTTCTGTTCAGGGCTTCCGATGAGGATAAATACCAGACCCTGAGGAATTTGCTTGATGGCACAAAATGTCCGGCCATCGTTTATGTGACCAGAACCAAAGCCGCGGAGAAAATCGCTGAAATGCTCGGCAAGGACGGGTTTGACGCAAAGGCCTTCCACGGTCAGATGGAGGTCAACACAAAGGTCAAGGCTCAGGATGATTTTATGAGCGGCAAGGTCAGGATAATCGTGGCCACATCCGCGTTCGGGATGGGAGTGGACAAGAGTGATGTCGGTCTGGTTGTCCACTACGAGATTTCGGATTCGCTGGAGAATTATATTCAGGAAGCGGGAAGGGCGGGACGTGATGTCAACTCGCAGGCGGAATGCTACGTCCTTTACAATGACGATGACCTTAACAAACACTTCATACTTCTGAATCAGACGAAGCTCACCCTGAGTGAGATAAACCAAGTCTGGAGCGCTGTCAAGAAACTTACGGCAAAGCACGACTGCATCCACATCTCCGCTTTGGAGATAGCCCGCAAGGCAGGTTGGGAGGAAATCCGGGACGTTGAGACCAAGGTGAAAAGCGCGATTGCCGCCCTGGAGACCGCCGGTTATCTGAGACGCGGGATGAACAGCCCGAGAATATTCGCGACAAGCATTGTCCCGAGGAATATGGACGAGGCTTCGGAGCGGATAGAACGATGCCCGGATTTCACTGAGGATGACAAACTGGACGCCAGAAGAATCATCAAGTCATTGATCTCGGAGCGCAGCCGTTCCCGCGCCGGGACCGCCGAGGCGGAGTCCCGTGTTGACTATCTTTCGGATATGCTCGGCATCGAGACCCGCAAGGTGATCAGTATCGTGGAGAGAATGCGTGTGGCCGGAATCCTCGCCAAGGACGACGATATGACGGCCTACCTCCGGCTTGGCCAGCTCAGGAAATTCAAATATTACATCCAGCTGGAGAAATTCCTCGTCGAGACAGTCATCGGCGAGTGCACTAAATTCAGTCTGAAGGAGATAAACGAGAAAGCGATCGCTTCCGGAATCGCAAGGTCCTCCGTGAAGGACATCCGTACAATCCTGTTTTTCTGGACGATAAGGCACTACATCGAAAAGCGCCCGGTCACGGACGATTATATTCAGATAGCGGCTAAGGTTTCGGCCTCGGATCTGGAAAAGCAGATCGCTGTCAGGAACTCAATCGCTTCGTTCATCGTCTATCGTTTCAAGGATAATAATAAAGAGGAGGACGGCGAGGTCAAGGTCGGGTTCTCGTTGGCCGGACTTGTCGGTGACTACAACGACAGCGCTCTTTTCCCGGAAAAGATTGATGTCGGGATGGCGAAGAGGCGCTCCTGTTCCTCGCGAAGACCGGAATCCTGAACCTGGAAGGCGGCTTTATGGTCTTGTACAACAAGTTGCAGATCGAACGGCTCAAAGACAGCAAATGCCGCTACAAAAAGGACGACTACCACAATCTGGACGACTTCTACAAGCAGCGGATCCAGCAGATCCACATCATCGGAAAATATGCGAATATGATGGTGTCCGACAAAAATCGGGCTATGGAATATGTCCACGACTATTTTGTGCTGGATTTCAAGGCTTTCATAAAGAAATATTTCGATTCGAAGGAGGCGAAAAGAATCGACAGGAACATCAGCGAGAAAAAGTACGAAGAGCTGTTCGGAAGTCTGACCGGGACACAGTCAGACATAATCAATGACAGCGAATCAAGGTTCATCGTGGTTCCGGCCGGACCTGGAAGCGGCAAGACCTATGTCCTCGTGCGCAAGCTGGCCTCTTTGATCCTTCTGGAGGATGTCAAGTCCGAGCAGCTTCTGATGCTGACATTCTCAAGGGCCGCGGCTACGGAGTTCAAGAAGCGGCTCAAGGCTCTGATCGGCAACGCCGCCGAATATGTCGAGATCAAGACTTTCCATTCATATTCATTTGACATTCTTGGCAGGAAGGGAACGGTCGAGGGTTCCGAACATATTGTCGCCGACGCTGTCGTGGAGATTCGTTCAGGCAGGGTTGAAAGGAGCCGGATAACCAAGTCAATCCTTGTCATCGACGAGGCACAGGACCTTGGTGAGCAAGAATTCGCTCTGGTCAAGGAACTTATCCGTTGCAATGAGGATATGAGGGTCATAGCGGTCGGTGACGATGACCAGAACATCTACGAATTCCGTGGCTCTGACTCCGGGAATATGAAATCCCTGATCACTGAATATGGAGCGTCTGTCTATAATATGCTGGAGAATTTCAGAAGCTCCCAGACGGTCATCTCTCTGGCGAACTCCTACGTTAGAGGAATATCCGGACGTTTGAAGTCCGATCCGATCGTAGGTAAGAGAATTGATCCAGGGAATATCCGTTTGGTCCGTCATTCCACTCCCGACTATGAACAGGCCATTGTTAATGAGATCGTTTCTGGCAAAAATCCCGGTACCATCTGCATTCTTACCGCCACGAATGACGATGCCTTGGTGATATCGGCTTTGCTTAACAAGTCCGGACGGAAAGCCAGGCTGATTCAATCCCGAGAAGGATTCCAGCTTTCAGACCTCGCCGAGTTCAGAAGTTTTCTTGACGCCATCCGGAAATATGACACCGCCTGCCTCGATGATGTGACGTGGGCTGAAGCGGCGGATGCCGTGCGGCGCCGTTTCAGTGACAGTGGATGCCTTGATCTGCTTGAGAACTGTCTGGCCGCTTTTAATGATGAATATCCAACCCGTAAGTACATCACTGATTTTGAGAACTTTCTGCTGGAGTCTCAACTTGAGGATTTCACGAGGTCCAAGGACTCGGAGGTAGTCGTCTCAACCATACACAAAGCCAAAGGTTGTGAATATGACAACGTGTATATCTCGCTGAAGGGACTACATAATGTGACCGACAAGGAGCGCCGGATGGTCTATGTCGGAATGACCAGGGCTAAGAACAACCTATCGGTGCATTTTGACAATGCGGACATATTCACAGATGAAGTGTCCCGTGCCGTGATGGTTGGAGATGATTCGGTCTATGGCTCACCGGAGGAGGTTCTGATGCAGCTTTCGCATCGGGATGTCGTGCTGGATATGTTCAAAGGCAACCAAAATCTGTTGCGGAGTCTGCATTCCGGAACCAGACTTGAGCTTGATGGTGACTACCTGTCCGCCGAGATTGACGGTTGCCGCAGGACGGTTTTGAAATTCTCGGCCTCGTTCCGTGAAAAACTTGCCAAAATGGCTTCAAAAGGATATTCACCGGTTGAGGCCAAGGTCAGGTTCCAAGTGTTCTGGCGTTATGATGAGCAGGTCGAAGGTAGTGCGGAGCCTGTTCGCCGTGAGATAATGATAATTCTTCCTGACTTGACTTTTCATAAATCGTGACCGTGGAGGATAAATACTTCACTATGAGTGATATAACAGAGCGTCCTCCAATGGGTGGAAGGACGCTCTGGGATCTCGATGATTTCCAATCGATTAGGCTCCACGGTATGTGGCGTTGTTTTGTTGCCGCTCGGCTGCCTTACCGCTCAATGAAGAGCGGCTCGGCGCGGAGGTAGTTGCCGGTCGGGGTGAAAGAGGCATCCTTTATCCTGATTTTCCTCGCAAGAACCGGTGTCTCGGCGTTTTTGGCCGCGATGAAGGAATATGTTCCTTTCTCGGTGGCCCAGCCGGAGCGTTGCTCATCGTATGAGGCGAGGAGATTCTTCGGGATCCTTATCTCTACTGTCTGTGATTTTCCCGGGGCTATCACATCCGTCTTTGAGAAGCCTTTGAGCTCGCGGGTAGGTTTGTCCATGTCCTTGCCGGGGGCTTTGACGTAGATCTGGACGACCTCCTTTCCGGAATATTTGCCGGTGTTCTCCACGGTCAGGTTGACGACATATTCATCACCGGCGTCCTCCACGGTCATTCCGCTGTACCTGAAGTCCGTGTAACTCAGGCCGAAGCCGAACGGATAGGCGGTGCGGATCTTCTTGGTGGTGTAGTACCTGTAGCCGCAGTAGATGCCTTCACGGTAGTTGACGTAGTCGATGTTCTCGATGTCGTACCGTTTCGTGACTCCGGCTGGAGCCGGACGGTGGAACGAGTAGTTGACCGGTTTGTCGGTGAGGATCTGAGGCATGGTCTCGGATGTCGGATCATCGTAATAGCTTACAGGAATGCTCATCGGAAGCCTTCCGCTCGGAGTTTCCTTACCGGAAAGCACTGAGGCTATGGCATGTCCGGCCTCGCATCCAGGAAGCCAGCTCATGACGATTGCGTCGGCCATGTCCTGCCATGCGGTCATGTCCACGATTCCGCCGACATCCAGCACGACAATCAGCTTTTTGCCCTCCTTGTGGAACGCTGTCGAGACTCCCTTGATAAGCCGCATCTCGGCGTCGGACAGCAGATAACTGAATTGGTAGAGTCTGTCCTTGCCTTCACCGAATATGCGACCGATGGTTATGACGGCCTTGTCGGCTTCCTTTGCGGCCTGCTCCAGCACGGCTTTGGACGGCATGGCCTCGGCCGGACGTTCGGCATCCACGAACCATTTGTCGAACTTGCTGTTGATCCTGCGGGTATTGAACCTTTCGTATCTAAGGCAGTCTTTGTAGAAGTCGTCTGTCGTTTTGTCCAGTCCGAATCCCGCGTCGGAAAGCCCCTTCTTGAGGTCTATAACGTATGAGCCGTTGACGTTTCCGGCTCCTGTGCCTCCGGTGATGAACTCGTAGGAAGTCACTCCGAACAGCGCGATCTTCGACTCAGGTGCCAAAGGCAGGGAAGCCGCATCGTTCTTCAGCAGCACGATTCCTTCCTCGGCGGCTTTCCGGGCCACAGACGCATTGTGCCGGAGGTTCGGTTTATTGGAATATTCATACCCTTTGAACCGAGGACATTTGACGATGAGCCTCAGGAGTCTCGCCACTGCCGTGTCAACCACCGGCATAGGCAATGAGCCGTCGGTCATGGAGTTGACGAGACGATTGTAGTGCTCGTCGCTGCCCGGCTGGATCATGTCGTTGCCGCTTGCGACCATCTTGTCTGAATATAATCCCGCGGCCCAGTCTGTCATGACCACACCTTTGTAGCCCCAGTCATCACGAAGAACTCCTGTCGCCAGGTCGTGGTTCTCTGCGGCCAATGTCCCGTTGACATAGTTGTACGATGTCATGACGGTCCACGGATCGCTCTCCTTGATGGCGATCTCGAAGTTCCTCAGGTAGATTTCGCGCAGTGCCCGGACGGGAACCCTTGCGTCAAGGTAGAGCCTGTTGAGTTCCTGATTGTTAGCGGCGAAATGCTTGATGGATGTTCCGACTCCTTGGCTCTGGATTCCGCGGATGTAGCCAGCCGCGACCCTGCCGGCCAGAAGAGGATCTTCGGAGTAATATTCGAAGTTTCTGCCGCACAGAGGATTGCGTTGGATGTTGATGCCAGGGGCGAGCAGGACATCGACTCCATATTCGAGAACCTCATTGCCTATGGCTCCGCCGACCTCCTCGACAAGCGATGGATTCCAGGTGGAGGCGAGGGAGGTTCCGATCGGGAACTTGGTGCATGGGCGGTCGTCGATCCTGACTCCCGCAGGGCCGTCCGCCAGCACGATAGCCGGGATGCCCAGCCTTTCTATCGGGTGGGTTGTTCCGGCGGAACCCTTTACGTAGAGAGTCGTGTAGCCGACTCCGTCGAAGGCTTTCGCTCCGCTGCCTACCAGCAGGGCAGCCTTCTCCTCGGTTGTCAATTCATTGACAATCTGTGAAATATTATCACCGTTCAACTTCAACGGAGAACCCGCGAGCAGAACGGTGACCAAAAGTGAACCAATCATCATTGACTATGCCTTGTCCATCATTGTGAATATCCTTCCGCGGACTTCCTCGATGGTCCCGGTGCCGTCGATCTCCTCGTACTTGCCTGCCTTCTTGTAGTACTCCACAAGCGGTTCGGTCTTCTCGTGGTAGGTCTTGATGCGGTTGTTGATTGTCTCGTCCCTGGCATCATCGGCGCGGCCTTCGATCGCGGCCCTGTGCTTGATGCGCTCCATGATCATCGTGTCGGGGATCATGATGGAGACAACGGATGTGACAGCCTCGCCGTTCTTGGCGAGCATCTTGTCAAGAGCCTCGGCCTGGGCGATGGTGCGAGGGAATCCGTCAAGAAGGAAGCCGGAGACTCCGGTCACGGTCTTGAACTTGTTCTCGATCATGCCTTCCACAACCTCGTCCGGAACGAGCTCGCCGGCGTCGATCAGAGCCTTTGCCTTGAGGCCAAGCTCAGTACCCTTGGCGATCTCACCGCGGAGAAGCTCGCCGGTGGAGATGTGGCAGAGATTGTATTTTTCAACCATTGCTGAGGCCTGGGTGCCTTTCCCGGCGCCCGGAGGGCCAAAAAGAATAAAGTATTTCATATCTGTGTCCAATACATAAATGTCTTTGAGGTTTCTTCCGATCTCGTTGTAATCCAGACCGAATCCGACTATGAAATCGTCCGGAATCTCCATGGCGACATAGTCAAGCTTGACATCCTTGGTGTAGGACGCCGGTTTGAGGAGCATCGTGCAGATCCTTGTTTCTGTGGCTCCTTTCTCCTTTAGGATGTCCTTGAGCGCCACGATCGTGTTGCCGCTGTCCACGATGTCCTCGACGACAATGATGCGTTTGCCTTCGATGCTTCTGGTCAAGCCCATGACCTCGCGCACGTTGCCTGTGGTGTGGGTGCCGTTGTAGGACGAAAGCTTGATGCAGACCAGCTCGCAGTTGAACGTGAGCCTCTTCATCAGCTCCGACGTGAACATCAGTGATCCGTTAAGTACACAAAGGAGTACCGGGCAATCTGTGCACCCGTTGAAATCATGGTTGATCTTCTCGGCTACCTTGTCGATGGCTTCCTCAAGCCTCTCGTTCGGAATGAACGGCTTGAAGGACTTGTCAAATAGTCTGACGTTGCTCATTGTGGTTCGTTATTTACGATTAAAAAACAAAATTAGGCAATATTCCTTAAAAAAACAGAAAAAACATACCTATGTTTTATGTTTCTTTTCGTTTTTTACGTTTACTTGCCTTACCTTGCCGGCCTGAACTTAAAGGGATGTGAATCTCTTGGCATAAACATCACGAATCATGAATATCCTGAAAAACTTCACTGCCGCGCTGCTGCTCGCGGTGCCTTTGTTTCAGGCTGATCTGACAGCTCAGTCTGACAACCTCATGAAGGCGATATTATATCTGTCCGGCGTGGATTCCGAGGAGGAACTGGACGAGCAGGAGATGGAAAGATTCTCCGTATTGGCATCCAGTCCGTTGGAAATCAATCTTGTGTCAAGAAGCCGTATGGCCACATGCGGACTTATGAGTCAGTACCAGGTGGCGAGCCTGATGGACTATCGCTTGCGGAATGGTGATGTGCTTTCCGTCTCGGAACTCGCTGCTGTTGACGGTTTCGGAGAGGATTACGCCAATGCTCTCAGACCGTTCATTTCGTTCGCCTCCAACGCTTTGCCTGGTCAGACAGAGATCGGATCAAAGCGTCTGACAAATGAGGCCTTGGCCCGTTCCGCGGTCAAAGGGAAGGATATCAACTATGGAGCCAAGTACAGAATGAACTATGGCGAGTCTTTCGAGCTTTCATCGGCTGCCAGGACTAAATATTCAGACAAAGAGCGGTTTCCTCCATCGGCGTGGGCGATGAATATGACATATTTTGGCAAGAGAAGGATCGGCAAGGTCATCATCGGGGACTTCAACGCCCGTTTCGGCCAGGGGCTTACGCTATGGAGCGGAATGTCCATGTCTGGACTGTCATCTTCATCATCATTCAGTAAACGGCCATCCGGATTGTCTCCGTCATGGTCATGGTCCGGGATAGGAAGCCATAGGGGAGTGGCGGCCGACTTCACGGCCGGGCGCATGGTTCTCTCCGCGTTTGCCTCCTTTCCAGGGCTTCGCTCATGGTGCGAGAGCGGCAAACCCGCCGAAATCTCTCTGATGACAGGAGCGAACATAACCCTCCATTCCCGCAACGGGCAGTTATCCCTCACAGGCTACTGCCAGACAGAGCCAATGAATATGCCGGTTAGGCCTAAGACCGGCAAACTGTCAGGAGACTTCCGCCGTTCATGGCGCGGGGTGGATTACTTCGGGGAGTTTGCATGGGATTTCTCCGGAAAGAGTCCCGGAGCCATTCTTGGAGCCGTGTTTCCTTTGGGAGGCGATTGGAAACTCTCATCGGCTGTCCATAGTTATTCCTCAAGTTTCGGTTCTGATTATACGGGAGGGATACGAGGCTGGACAAAGACTTCCGACGAGCATGGAGCCACCGTCGGGCTTGAGAAGGCGGGAGCTTTCCTTACGGCCGACCTTGCTGTCAAGGATGGAGACCGTTCCAAGAGACAGGTGCGTGTCCTGTTCAAACTGCCGTTGCAGCTGACAGGAACATCCGTGCTATCAATAAGGATTACCGAACGTTTCCGTCCTTACGAGGAGGTTCTTCGATACCGCACCGGGGCTCGTTGTGATCTGGACTGGTCAAGTTCAGGGCTGTCGGCGCGTTACGGCCCGTCAGACAAGCCGGCCTGGAAGATCAGAGGCAGGCTTGAGGGACTGCTGTGCCGTTCGCTGGCCGGTCTCGCCTACCTGGAAGGTGGACGGAAAACAGACTGGTTCAGCGCCTATCTTCGAGGAACCATATTCATTGTCGATAATTGGGATGACCGGATATATTCATACGAGCGGGACGCTCCGGGTAACTTCACTGTCCCGGCCTATTACGGGCGTGGATGGAGTCTGTCAGCTGTTTCCGGATGCAAATTGCGGCTTGGCAGGGGGAGGGCCTTGAAACTGTACTTCAGGGCCTCGACAATGGCATATTCATTCATGAAAGAGCCAAAGCCTTCGGTTTCGGAAGCGAAGGCTCAGGCGGTGGTGATGTTTTGACGGCTACTTTGGAATCCTTATTTTCATCCCAGGCTTGATGTTCTCGCCTATCCCGTTGAACTTCATGATCTTTTCGGCAGTCATGCCCGGGAACTTCTTCGCGATGCTGTAGAGGGAGTCACCAGCCTTCACGGTGTAGTCGGTGTAACTCAACTGGCTGGAGGCTGATTTGACAGCTGATGCGGTCGGCGCCCCGCCTCCCTTATAGATGCGGATCTTCTGCCCGATCCTGAGGTTCGTGCTTCTGAGATGGTTCCACTTCTTGAGTTGGTTCACGGTGACATGGTACTTGGCCGCGATCTTTCCCAAAGTGTCGCCCTTCTTGACCTTATAAGTGATCGTGCCGCCTGAATATGTCTCACCGGACGAACGCTTCCCGTCATCCACAAGGGTCTGCGGGTTGAGATATTCAGAAGCCTTGTATGTGTAGATCGAGTCCTCGTGGGCTATGAAGTCGCTGGAGTAGTTGTATGGAATCCGGAGGATGTAGGTCTTGCTGTCGCCTGGAATCACATCCTTGATGTACTGTGGGTTAAGGTTTCTGAGTTCATCGACGGAGATTCCGACAAGCTCGCTGATCTGCTTGAAATGCAGGTTCTTGTGAATCTCGAATGTGTCCAGCTGGGCCGGCATCCGCATGTTTGCCGGAGCAAGTCCGTACTCCTTGCTGTAGTGGATGGCGTACATCGCCCCGACGAACGCCGGGACATAGCCTCTGGTCTCACGTGGAAGGTAGTCATAGACCGACCAAAAATCCCTTTTGCCCCCGTTCCTGCGAATGGCCTTGTTGATGTTGCCCGATCCGCAGTTGTAGGACGAGATCGCAAGGTTCCAGTCTCCGAATACGTTGTAGGAGTCGGTCAGGTAACGCGCGGCGGCATCGGCTGACTTGAACGGGTCAAGTCTCTCGTCCACGAAGGAGTTGATCTCCAGTCCATAGAGCTGCGCGGTCCTGAACATGAACTGCCACATCCCTTTCGCTCCCGCACTTGAGACCGCAACCGGGTTCAGCGCCGATTCGATGATGGCCATGTACTTGAGCTCGTCCGGGAGGTTGTACTTGTTGAATGTCTCCTCGAAGATCGGCATGTAGTACTGGCAAAGCCCCAGAATCGTGCCCATCTTGGTCGGCATCTTCTCTGAATAGAGTATCATGTAGTTGCGGACCTTGTCGTTGTATGGGAGGGTGATGAAGGAGTTCATCTTTTCCAGCCTGGCTTTCATCACTTCGTCCGGAACGTTTGACGTGAACCGGATCGAATCCATGTCGTAGCCGTTCCCTTCCTCGTTCTTTCTGGCCTGACGGTGCAGATACCAGATACTCAGGAGGCTGTCCGTAACCTCCTGGGTATAGTCCTCGGGATTCAGTCCGGCCGCCGTCTTGAGTTTGTTCTCCTCATAGACATCGATCATCTCACCCGCGATGCTGTCTTTCAGGATGCTTTCATGCTTCAGTTTGTCCAAGGCTTTCTGAAGGGAATCGACCCGTTGTCTGAGTTCCTGATTCTCTTCCTTGATCTTTTTTCTGAATACCTGCGCTCCGGCGTTCCCTTGGAGCAGGAAGACCATGAGCAGTATGATGGGCAGTGTCGCGTATGTGGTTTTTCTCATCCTTTCGTGCTCTTGTTAAAATCTAAGACCGACTTTGATTCCTATCGCGTTGTCCCCGAACGCTCCCATGCCGAAACTCATAGGTGGAACCGAGCGTGTGGGGAATGCGATGGCATATTCATTATGTGGCGGGATATATTCATTATAAGGAGAGATGACGGTCGGCGTGACATTAAGGGTGAGCTCGTCGTTCATCTCGAAGTCCTGCATGTAGGCGAACACATTGGCATCGATAACTTGAAGCAGGTAGCTGCCTACAATAGCGACAACCGAATAATCCCTGTAGCGCCTGTATACATTCCTGAAGTACAGCGCCCTTTCCGCCGGAATGGAGCCGGTGTATCCTCCGTCAGGATTTGTCGCCTCGTTGTGGATGCGCTTGAATCTTTTGTAGTTCTTGCTGTTCAAGGCGTAGAAATGGTAGGAACCGATCATCATTCCCCAATATATCGGAATCTTCCAATATTCCCCGTTGTACGCCTGCCCGAGTCCCGGCAGGAGGATTGAATATATCGTCGCCTTCCCAGGTTGGTTCTTCACATCCCTCTTGTAGTTGACAACTCCGTCCATGAGAGTGGCCCAGTAGATGAATCCGGCGCTTGCGAACATATACTTGGCCATGTCCTTCGAGCGAGTGTCCAGCTCGAACTCCATGTTAGGGTCAAGCGCCATGGCGATGTCATAACCCTTCTTGGAGTGCTTGTACTTGTTGTTGTAGTGGATTCCCAGTCCAAGGGTCGTTCCGATGCCGCCGTAGATTATCGGCAGTTTCCAGTACTGCTTGTTGTAGATCTGCTCGGATCCGATGAACACCGTTGATCCGGCGAACAAGGTTCCGATCCTCAGTGTAGTGTCCTTGTGGCTGACCCCTCTGAAGAATTCCCGGAAAGACCACATCTTGTCCACGGAATCCCTCGCGGAGGTGGTGTCGCTCGGGTCATTGTAGGTCTGGTTGAACGCCTCTTCCCTGAACTGCGCTTTCGCGCCCGTGGAAAAGGCCGCCAGGCAGACAAGTGCCAGACATATCCTGAGAATCAGATTCTTCATTGTTCTTCTTAGATGTTCGAGTCCTCAAGGGCCTTGAGGAACCTGCCCACTTCCTCGTCGGAGTTGAACTTGATTGTCATCGTTCCCTTTCCGGAGGCTGAGCGTTTCAGGCTGATGCTGTTATCAAAAAACTTGCCGATGTGCTCCAGAACCTTGTAATATTCATCCGGAAGGTCCTGCTGTTTTGTGGCCGCCTTTGTGTTTTCGTCCTTGCTCAGTTTGTGAACCTTCTCCTCCAGCTGGCGTACCGAAAGGCCGTCCTTGATCACGAGGTCGCAGAGAAGTTCTTGAATATGAGGGTCTTCCACTCCAAGCAGGACTTTCGCGTGTCCGGTGCTGAGAAGCCCGGTCTTGAGGTCGTGCTGGACTTTGGTCGGGAGTTTGAGAAGCCTCAGATAATTGGCCACTGAGGCTCGCTTCTTGCCGACGCGCTGCGCCATCATCTCCTGGGTGAGGTTACACTCGTCCATCAGTCTCTGGTAGCTCATCGCCACCTCAATCGGATCGAGATCCTGCCTCTGGATGTTCTCCACGATGGCCATCTCAAGCATTCCCTGATCGTCCGCGGTGCGGATGTAGGCCGGGATGATGTCCATTCCAGCCCTCTTGCAGGCCTTGAACCTGCGCTCGCCGCTGATGATCTGATAGCGTCCGTTCTTGAGTTTGCGCACCGAGATCGGCTGGATGAGACCGAATGTCCTGATCGAGTCGGCCAGTTCCTCCAACGCCTCGTTGTCGAACGCCATACGAGGCTGGTAAGGGTTCGGCTCAATCAGATCCACAGGGATCCTGAGCACGTCACCGTAGTCCTGCTCGGGTTTTGACCCGGCGATCTCCTTATTGATATAGCCGACCGGCTTTCTTTCCGGCCCGATTGTCTGGATGTCTCCCAAAAGGGCGCTGAGCCCTTTGCCCAGCCTGCTTTCCTGCTTGTTATTGCTGCTCATTGTCTTTATCTCTCGTTCTTTTCCAACACTTCCTTGGCGAGGTTCATATAGTTGGTAGTTCCGTTGCTGACCACATCATAGAGGATTATCGGCTTGCCGTGCGAAGGGGCCTCGCTGAGACGTATGCTCCTCTGGATCACCGTATTGAAAACCATGTCCTGAAAATGTTCCTTCAGTTCGTTCACAACCTGCGCATGAACCTTTGTCCTGCCGTCGAACATCGTCACGACGAACCCTTCGATGGTGAGCGACGGGTTCACGCCGCTCTGAACCAGTCTGATGGTCTGGAGCAGTTTGCCGAGCCCCTCAAGGGCGAAGAACTCTGGCTGCACAGGAATCATCACGGAGTCGGATGCCGAGAGAGCGTTGATCGTGATGAGTCCCAAGGAAGGGGAACAGTCGATGATGATGTAGTCGTAGTTGTCGCGGATCGGGGCGAGTCTTCTTTTCAGAATCGTCTCCCTGTCCTCCACATCGATCATCTCAATCTCCGCTCCGACAAGGTTGATGTGCGACGGAATCATCTGAAGGTCAGGAATCTCTGTCTGAATCAAGGCATCCTGAATGTCAATCGTGCCGATCATCACCTCGTAGATCGTCCTCTTCTCGTCATTGTCCGGAGAGAAATTCAGTCCGGAGGTGGTGTTGGCCTGCGGGTCGGCGTCGATGATGAGTATCTTCTTCTCCAGCACCGCGAGCGACGCAGCGAGGTTGATGGCGGTTGTGGTCTTTCCCACTCCGCCTTTCTGATTGGCTATTGCTATGACTTTTCCCATATCCTGTGTGTATATTCAAATTTCAAAGTTACGGAAAATCTCTTGAAATGAAAAATCATTCGGTCTTGCTCGATTTTCCCGTTCTGAACTCTTGCGGCGACATTCCGGTCTCCCTGCGGAAGAATCAGCACAAATACGACGGATCGAGACCATCAGCGGAATCATCAACCATCGCACAGGCACGGCTTCGGTGCGATGCGTTTTCCCTGATCCAGGATAGCCTTTTTAGAAGCGAAAAAGGGAAATAATGTCGCCCGTATGTGCTCGGCAGCACTCACGGGAGGCGAAAAGTGGGGCAAACGTTTCCCAAGAGTGCGGTATGCACTCTTGAGGATCAAAAGGGGCCGAAAGTGCTGCCGATGGGATCAAGCGTAAAGAGCATAAGTAAAAATCTATTCAGGCCGGATCGACGTCAAGCGCGATGTGGCCTGAATATTTTTTCTCCTTCTCGAAGCGTTCCACCGCCGCCGCAAGCGTCTCCTTGTTTCTCGCCAGCGAACGGTCTTTCGGCAGCAATACCCTGATTTGGCGGATGTTCTGGTTCGAGATTTTGTCGATAGCCGGTGAATATGGCCCTATGACATTCGGGCCGTTCTGCACGCCCGGAGCGAAGCTGACCTTGACCGCCAAAGCTCCCCGCAGGTACTCTCCGAGATCCCGGCTCAGCAGGTCCACTCTGGCTTGGTTGTAATCTTTGATGACGACTCCGATGACCCTTGAATATGGCGGATAACCGAACAGCTTCCTTTCCCCGAGGAAACGGGCCATTGTACCGTTCTCGTCCAGTTTCCCGTCTATGCTTTGATAGACAGGGTGTTCCGGCTGTGAGGTCTGGATGACGAACAGACCTTTCTCTCCCCGCCGTCCGCAACGTCCTCTGAACTGTTCCAGAAGCTGGAGTCCTCTTTCGTCCGCCCTATAGTCCTCCTGCCCGAGGATAGAGTCGGCCTGAAGCACGGCCACAAGGGACAGTCCGCTGAAATCGAATCCCTTGGCGACCATCCTTGTGCCGATGAGTATGTCGATTTCCTCATTGGAGAATTTCCGGATGGTGTCCGTCTCATATTTCCGACTCTGTGCCGTGTCACTGTCCAGCCTCGCGATCCTTGCGTTCGGGAACAGTTTGGAGGCCTCCTCCTCGATCTTCTGTGTCCCTGAACCTAACGGTTTCAGTTCTCCTCCACATTTATGGCATTTCCCGGTATATTCATAAACCCTGCCGCAATAGTGGCAGACTAGTCTTTCGCTTCCGTCGGCTCGCCTATGCAAGCTAAGGCTGACGTTGCAGCAGCGGCACTTCGGGATGTCGCCGCACTCCTGGCACTGCACGATCGGGGAATATGCCCGCCTCTCCCTGAGAATCAGCACCTGCCGGTGTTCGCCGAGGCATTTGCCTATGTGCTCGATGAGTTTTCTGGAGAAGTTCCCGATCATACCGTTCTTGCGCCGCTCGGCGATTGTGTCGATGATTTCGATGTCCGAGTCCGCCGCGTCGTAGAACCGTTTGTTCAAGGTGACAAGCCCGTAACGCCCTACGCTGCAATTGTACAGCGACTCCAGCGACGGCGTGGCCGATCCCAGAATGACGTTGGCTCCGAATATCTTCGCCATCATTATCGCCGTTTCGCGGCCGTTGTACCGAGGGGCAGGTGAGTCCTGCTTGTAGGAGGTGTCGTGCTCCTCGTCCACTATCACCAGCCCTAAGTTTTTATGCGGCAGGAATATGGCGCTTCGGGTCCCGAGGACAACATAGCCCTTTCCCTCTGCCGGCTCTCCAGCGTGCCTTAGGACGGTGGCCACCTCTCGCTTTCTGGACATTGTCTCTCCGGAATGGAACACAAGCAGTTCCGGGAATGTCTCGCTGATCCTGTCCTCCAGTTGTCTGCTGAGCGCTATCTCCGGAACCAGATAAAGCACGTTCTTTCCCATCGCGAGCGTTTCCTGCGCCAGTTTCAGGTAAATCTCCGTCTTCCCAGATCCCGTCACCCCATGCAGCAACGCCGGCTTCCCTTTCGCAAAAATCTCTTTTATCTTTGAATATGCTTCCTCCTGTGCCGCTGACAAGCTTATTTCCTTCTCTGTACCCTCGGACGTTTCGATTATGGACCCACCTATTGGCTCTTCGTCTTGATGATATGTAACAGAGTCACCATAACCGGTCACTGAGCCAGTGGTTCGGCAAAGCTCACCAACCATCGAAGTGAGCTCCTTGACCAATAATCCAATCTCCCCCTCCAACATCTCCTTCTCTGCCAAGTACCTTTCCCGACTCTCTGACTTCCGAGCTTTCGCGGCCAATTCCGCCTTTTTCTCCGCTCTTTCTTCCAGCCTCTTGATCTTATCCGCAATCTTTGTCCGATTCTTCTCTTCTCTTTCCACTTTGAGTGCCTCCTGACGGGCCTGCACAACTTCCTTCTCCACTTTCTGCGCTGGATAAGCCGCCTTGTAAACTTCCCCGACAGTGCACAGGTAATATTCCGCTATCTGTCTCCATAGTTCAATCTCCTCCTTGGTGACCGGTTCCAACCCTTCAGCCATGCCTAAGATCGGCTTCACCTTGTCCACAATTCCCATCTCCTCCGCCTGTTTTCCTGCGTCCGCCATGCTTACCACTCCGACATATTCCTTTCCAGCAAAGTTCACCCGCACCCGGTCTCCGACCCTAACCTGTTCTTTGTCTCTTTCGGTCACTGAGCCTGTCGAAGTGACCGGAAACAATCCAGACGCATCCCCAGCCGATTCACTCAATTCAATTTCTTGATAATAGAACGGCTCCCACTCCAGCCGGAGCGGAAGGATAACTTGTATGAAGATCCTGCCTGTCATATGGCGAATTTAGCCAAAAACATCCACTCAGCGAAGAAAAACGCAAATTCTTCTCAAAAAAATTTGCAGCCAAAAGAAAAATGCCTATCTTTGCAATCCCAAACGGAAACGGTGTCGTAGCTCAGATGGTAGAGCAATGGACTGAAAATCCATGTGTCGGCAGTTCGATTCTTCCCGACACCACTCCTTAGGCCGCTGATGAGTATTCATCGGCGGCTTTTCCTTTTTTATATATCAGTATCTGGTTTCTTCCGAGACGTGGCAGCGGGCTCGCTTCGACAGGACCGTACACGATTATCTAACCGTGAACCTATCATGCCTATAATCAAATGATTAGATAACTGTCTTCGGTTGGTTTACGCTAAAGACGACGCGCTATCTGCTTGATAAAAAGCATGTTATTCGCCACATGCTGATACACAGTAGGTGATGGATAACGTGCTGATCATCAGTCGTTAAAGTGTTCAGCTTTAGCGCATTATTACTATAGGAATAATCTTAATGTCGTGATTTATAGTGACTTGTCTGCCACGGCAGCAATATAGGCAGCCAACAAAAAACTCTTTCCGGAATTTTGGTAACGTGCAAAATTCCGGAAAGAGTTTTTTGCTTTGCTCCCCTCTACGCTTTCTCCAGCCGACAGTCACCCGGGCCCTTGATGTTCTCATCAATGATGATCTCCCCGACGGAACCGTAGCGGATGAAGCCGGTGCGTGGGTTCTTGATGGAAGGAACATGGCCTTTCACGGTTGCCTGGACGGAGGAATATTCAAAAGCCAAATCAGCGTCAGCGCCCATTGTGCAGTCCTCAAGTACGAGGTCGTCGCAGTAGCACAGAGGCTGGGTCTCGGTGATGTGGCAGCGGACTAGGCGGAGGTTCTTCGAGTACCAGGCAAGATATTCACCATTAATCACGGAATCGATGACTGTGACGTTCTCGGCCTCCCAGAAGGAATCCTTGGAGTTCAGGACGCAGCTCCGGATCTCCACGTTCTTGGCGTACTGGAAACTGTAGTTGCCGTTGAGTTTGACATTGGTCAGCCGGACATTCTCGCAGTGCATGAACACATAGTCGGCCCTGTCGATCACCGAATCCTCAACCTCGATGTTCCTGCAGTCCCAGAACGTCTCCGTACCGCCAGGAATCTGGACGTTCTTCAACTTGATTCCGTCCATCCTGCGGAAGGTCTTCGGAGCGTCGATGATAGTGTCGTAAATCTCGCAATTCCTTGAATACCAAAGTCCTGAGCGTGCGCCTACAGTCAGCAGACTGTCCTTGATGACGAATCCGTCACACTCCCAGAACGGATACTTGCCCTCGAACTGGCAATGTACGGCGGTGATGTTGCCGGTCTCCTTAAGAGCGGATTCTCCGGCGTGTATCTTGACGTTCTCAAGATAAAGGTCGTGTCTGCAATATAGCGGTCTCTCCCCGCCGAATTCCTGATTGATGATCTTTTCCATATATTCAAGTGATTTTTAGTTTCATCCATTTCTCGCCCCGCAGTCTCCAGTAGAACAGCAATCCGCGGACATTCAGCTCGATGCACATCGCCACCCAGTAGCCGACGAGTCCCATCCGAGGTGTCAAAATCAGTGCCAGTCCGATGCGTATCACCCACATGCTTCCGAAGTTCATCACGCTCGGCACGAGCGTGTCGCCTCCTCCTACGCAGGAACCGTAGCCGGCGATCGAGAACGCATAGAGGGTCTCGGCGAACGCTTCGATTCTCAGCACCTTGGCTCCCAATGCGATGACATCCGGATCCGAGCTCAGAAGCATCATCAGATCGGTCGCGAAGATGAACATCAGGGCTCCCAGCAGGGTCATAATCCCTGCGGCCATCATCATCGTGATCTGCGAGAACCGCTTGGCGACTTCCTTGCGTTTCGCCCCGAGGCTCTGGCCGACAAGCGTCGTGGCGGCTTCCTCGATTCCGTAGCCCGGCATATAGCAGAAGCTTTCTGCGATGATCGCCAGCGAGTTAGCCGCAATGGAAATAGGCCCGAGCGGCGCCACTATGATGGTGCTCATAATGTGCGATCCCCTCATTATGATGTTCTGGAGCCACATCGGCGCAGTGATGCCCCAAGCGTTGCGCACAGTCTTGCGCCGTGGAATGAACGTGCCTTGTTCTCCTTTGATATTCAATTCCTTGGAGCGTCTGAGAATATACCAGATCACGAATATGGAGGTGACGACCTGCGCCGCACCAGTTCCCAGAGCCGCGCCAGCCACTCCCATCTCACAAATGTAAATGAATATGTAGTTGAACACCACGTCAAGGCCGCACATTCCGGTGTACATCAGGCTCGGAATCTTCATGTTGCCGCTGGCCTGTAGCATTGAATTAGCGGCCCATCCGACAGCGCCTATCGGAATGAACGCTGAATATATCAGGAAATATTCAGATGCGTCCTTGTTGATCTCCGGTGTCCCGCCGAGCCAGTGGGGGAGCGCTCCGCTGATGCTTACGCCTATCACTGCGAGAACCAGGCCGATGAGGAACACGGTGGTGAGCCCTTGCCTCATCACAGCTCTGGCTCCCTTGAAATCCTGCGCTCCGCAAAGGTGGGCGACCTGGACTGAGAATCCCGAGCTGGCTCCGGACTGGAATCCGCCCATTATCCAGGTCGTCGTGGCGACCAGACCTATTGACGCAGATTGGTTCGCGCCGAGTTGGCCGACCATTCCGGCGTCGATGTACTGCATAAGCACGGACGAGATCTGAGCGGCAATGGCGGGCAGACTCAGCAGAATCGTTAGCCGAATCTGCTGTCCGAGAGTCATCGGAAGTCCGTTCCGGATCATCCCGAGGAGTATGTCCTTCTTTCCCGATGCCATAAATTGAGGACAAAGATATCCACTTATAATTATATGGCAAAATGAATTTTGCCATATAATATATCTTCCACCCTTCAGTCACTACGTGACAGCCCCCGGTGGGGGCACCGAGGACCGTATTCCCCAGACCCCTTGCGTCGCTCCGTGGATTTTTGTAGTTTTGTATTATGAAAATCGCGATCATCGGAGCCGGGGCGGCGGGGTGTTTCTGCGCCATTGAGTTGAAACGGAGGATGCCTTCCGCTTCGGTGGAGGTGTTCGAGGCGGGGACGACGGCTTTGGCGAAGGTGGCGATCTCCGGGGGAGGGCGGTGCAACCTGACAAATTCCTTTGAAGGAATATCTTCGCTGTCAATCGCTTATCCTCGTGGAGACAAGCTTATGAAGCGGCTTTTCCGTTCCTTTGATCAGCGAAGTACTTGGCAATGGTTCGAGAACGAAGGCGTGAAGCTTGTGCTTCAGGAAGACCATTGCGTTTTTCCGGCGTCGCAGGACGCGATGGAAATCGTTAACACCTTGCTGGCAAGGATGCGACAGGCAGGAGTTACTCTTCATACAAAGCGTAAAGTTACGGGAATATTCCCACGTCCTGAAGGTGGTTACACCATCTCGGTCGCAGAGCTTTCCAAAGTGCAGTCGCTTCGACAGGCTCAGCGACCTGATTCTCTGGCTCCGGAATCGATAATATCGGCCCCTGAGCCTGTCGAAGGGCCGATATTACAGAAATCCCAACGACTCGATAAGCATAATTGTTTGGCTGACATAGTTGTCGTCACCACCGGCGGCAGCCCGAAACTTTCCGGTCTTGGAATGCTTGATGGCCTTGACCTTGAAATCGTCCCACCTGTCCCGTCCCTCTTCACTTTCAACCTTCCCGGCAGCCCTGTACGTGAACTGATGGGCACAGTGGTCGAGAACGCATCGGCATCCTTGGTAGGCACGAAATTCAAGGCCTCTGGTCCGCTCCTGATCACGCACTGGGGAATGAGCGGTCCCTCGATCCTGAAACTCTCCTCTTATGCGGCCCGCTATCTCGCTGAAAATGAATATTCCGCAACTCTCTCAGTGAATTGGTTCGGTGATGCGGGCGAGCAGGATGTCCGTGACAGAATCACTGCGCTTTCAAAAGACAGTCCTCAGAAACAGATTCTGAACACCCATCCGTCCGAACTGCCGTCAAGACTTTGGAACTACCTGATCTCCGAGTGCGGAATCCGTGAGGATGCCCGCTGGGCCGAACTGGGCTCCAAAGGAATGAACCGTCTTGTGAACACATTGATCAATGACGAGTACCAGATTCGTGGCAAAAGCCGTTTCAAGGAGGAGTTCGTCACCTGTGGCGGGGTCGCCCTTTCCAACATCAACCTCAATACCCTTGAGTCCAAGACTCATCCCGGCCTCTATTTTGCCGGAGAAGTCCTTGACGTGGACGCGATAACAGGCGGTTTCAATCTGCAGTCGGCCTGGTCAATGGGCTACACTGTCGCCCGATCCATCACCCTACATCAGGAATCATAAAAATGGCTGGCCGCTGAGCTTGTCGAAGCGTGCCAACCATTTCTGAGAATCAATAGAACCAATGTCACTTCGACAGGCTCAGTGACCGGATGACCTATTTGGCCAGTTCCTTGCGAAGCGTCTGGGCGACCTCCTTAAGCCCCTCCTCGGAGGATCCGATCCCGACGTAAGCGATCACTCCGTTCTTCCCGATGATCACGCAGCGCGGAACTCCAGACTTCGCGTAAAGCCCGAATATGCTCTTGTCCTCATCGACCAGCGTCAGCGGCTTGAGGTATGAATATATTGTCTTGCCTTCCTTTCCCGCGAAGAACTTCTCAAGCGTCGCCCTTGTGTCCTTATAGGCGATCGGCTGGAAGACGAAATCCTGGTTGTCGTTGAACTCCTTGAGCGTGGCCGGAAGGTTCTCAGGCCTTAACTCATGCCTGCAAGGAGGGCACCAGCCGCCCCAGAAAAGCAGCATTACGACCTTGCCCTTCTGATCTGCCAGTTTGAACGAGCCGCCAGCGAACCTCTTCCCGGTGAAGTCGGCCGCCTTGTCACCCTCCTTGAGGATGGTGGTCTCACGCTTGATCTTCTCAAGCTCCTGTGCCTCCTGGTCTGCGGATCTGTTTTTGTTCTGCGCCCCTGCGGATAATGAAATGCCAAGCGTCAGCATCGCAATCGCAACAATTGTAATCGTCGTTCTCATATTCATGAATATATTTGCGCAATTTAGCGAATATTTGTGATTATTCAATAGTTGTGTCGGAATTTGGTTTATTCTGAGAAGCTGTTTTGAATTGTTTGTTTGAAGGTTTGAGAGTGAAAAACTTCAGTTTCGACCGCTTCTTCCAAGGAAGATAGCGGTGCTATCTGACTGAAGAAGCGGGAAGAAAATGAAGATTTTTCACCTCAAAGAACATTTCAAACAATTCAAAACAGCTTCTGAAAATGATTATATTTGCGCCCATTGAATATTAACGAACTAACTGATGAGTAGAAAAGTTATGTCTTTGCTGGCGGCCACGGCGTTGTCAGCGTTGCTGCTCTCCTGCGGGAAGGAGGCCTTCAGGTCCGCTGCGTAAGGGACAAATAATAATCTTGATGAATATGAAGGAGCCGGCCGGGAGTGATCCGAACCGGCTCTTTTTCGATTAATTACCTTTCCAAAAAGAGAAGAGGCCGACTTGAAGCCAGCCTCTTCTCCCTTTATTCATTCGGTCCGGCGGAACGCTTATTCCGAATATTCGGCGAAATCGGATTTCGAGGCTCCGCAGACCGGGCATTTCCAGTCCTTAGGGATGTCTTTGAACGGGGTTCCGGGCTTTATGCCACCGTCAGGATCGCCCTCGGCCGGGTCATAGATCCAGCCACAGCGCAGGCATTCGTACTTTTTTGAGTCACTTGCCATAACAGTTATAGTTTTAGTGCAACATTAATGGTGCGCCACCGCGGCGCACCTGCACCTAAATCCTGCAAAAACTATTCCATCAATTTCTTGTATTTGAACCTCTTAGGCTCTGTGTTGCCGAGACGGGCCTTGCGGTTCTCCTCGTACTCGGCGTAGTTGCCCTCGAAGAACACCACGTTGGAGTCACCCTCGTAAGCGAGGATGTGTGTGGCAATCCTGTCCAGGAACCAACGGTCGTGGCTGATCACGACGGCGCATCCGGCGAAGTTTTCCAGACCGTCCTCCAGGGCGCGGATCGTGTTCACGTCCACATCGTTCGTCGGCTCGTCCAGAAGCAGCACGTTGCCTTCGTCCTTGAGGGTCAGCGCAAGGTGAAGCCTGTTCCTCTCGCCTCCGGAAAGGACTCCGCAGAGTTTCTCCTGATCCGAGCCGCTGAAATTGAACCTCGACACCCAGGCGCGGGCGTTGATGTCCTTTTTGCCGAGCCTTACCCACTCGGAGTTCCCGGCTATGGTCTCGAACACTGTCTTGTCCGGATCGATGCTCCTGTGCTGCTGGTCCACATAGGAGATCTTCACGGTCTCTCCGATGTCTATAGAGCCTGTGTCTGGTTTCTCGATGCCCATGATGAGCCTGAACAGCGTGGTCTTGCCTGCGCCGTTAGGGCCGATCACGCCCACGATTCCCGCAGGCGGAAGGGCGAACGAAAGATGCTCGAAGAGAATCTTGTCCCCGTAGGCCTTGGACACATCCTTGAACTCGATGACCTTGTTGCCGAGGCGCGGTCCGTTAGGAATGTATATTTCCAAATTGGCCTCCTTCTCCTTGGAATCGGCCGAGGCCAGTTTCTCGTAGGCTCCAAGACGGGCTTTCTGCTTGGCCTGACGGGCCTTAGGAGCCATGCGCACCCACTCCAACTCGTGCTGGAGGGTCTTGCGCCTCTTGCTCTCCTGCTTCTCCTCCATCTCCAGCCTCTTGGTCTTCTGCTCCAGCCATGAGCTGTAGTTGCCCTTCCACGGAATGCCCTCTCCTCTGTCCAGCTCAAGGATCCATCCTGCCACGTTGTCGAGGAAGTAGCGGTCGTGGGTCACGGCGATTACCGTGCCCTTGTACTGCCTCAGGTGAGCCTCAAGCCACTGGATGCTCTCGGTGTCAAGGTGGTTGGTAGGCTCGTCAAGGAGCAGCACGTCCGGCTCGCGCAGAAGCAGACGGCACAGGGCCACACGGCGGCGCTCGCCACCGGAAAGGGTGGAGATCTTCGCGTCAGGCGGAGGGCAGTTCAGAGCGTCCATAGCCCTTTCGAGCTTGGCGTCTATCTCCCAGCCGCCGAGATGCTCGATCTTCTCGGACAACTCGCCCTGACGCTCTATGAGAGCGTTCATCTGGTCGTCGTCCATCGGCTCCATGAACTTGAGGGAGATCTCGTTATATTCATTGAGGACATCCATGACCTCCTGGACTCCTTCCTGCACGACCTCTATGACTGTCTTGTCGGGATCCATCTGAGGCTCCTGCTCAAGGTAGCCAACCGAATAGCCAGGCGCCCAGACCACCTCGCCACGGTAGGATTTCTCCACGCCTGCGATGATCTTCATCAGGGTCGATTTACCGGAGCCGTTCAGACCGATGATGCCGATCTTTGCCCCGTAGAAGAATGAAAGGTAGATGTCCTTGAGAATAACCTTGTTGTTGTGCGGGAGAACTTTGCCCACACCGTTCATCGAGAAAATTATCTTTTCGTCCGCCATTTCGTTGGTAGATGTTTAAATTGTTTTCTATGAATATGTTAATGTCGCTTTCGACCGTCTTTGCGGATGAAGTCTCCGACAAAGGCGGCCAAACGGTTCAATACTAATAGCTTCCCCCTCCGATGAATCCGCGAAGCAGCGATGTCGGCGGGATCTCCTTGTCTGAGACCGGCACGAAGTAGTGCAGGAATTTCAGCAGCCTGTGCGCCTCGCTGTACTCCGGACAGTTCTTCGGCACGGTGGCGAGGATCCTCTCGGCGTGGGTGCGCAGCACAGCGAACTCCACGAGGTATGCCGAGTTGAACAGCACGTCGGCGTTCTCCTGGAACGGATATATCCACTTGACCTCGGCCCTGCGCACGTTCGGCCAGTTAGCGATCGACTCCCGTGCCGTGAACGCTCCCTTGAGGTAGTCCCTCACGATCCTCCGCAGCAAGCGGTTGTCGCTTGTCGGGATACAGTTGTGGCAGTCCAGCGAGATGGAGGTGATGGTGTTTATGAATATCCTGAATTTTTCCTTCTCCGGCACATGGTCCGTGAGGCGTGGGTTCAGGGCGTGAAGTCCCTCGATCAGCAGCACAGACCTTTCGCCAAGCCTGAGGTTCTTGCCGTTGAACTCCCGGCGACCTGTGACGAAGTTATACTCAGGAACCTCTACTTCCTCTCCGTTAAGTAGTTTGACGAGGTCTTTCTGGAGATATTCGTGGTCCACGGTGTCGAAGTTGTCGAAGTCGTAGCTTCCGTCCGGCAGTTTCGGCGTGTCCACCCTGTTGACGAAGTAGTCGTCCGTGGAGAACGAGATCGGGTGCAGTCCGCAGGCTTTCAGCTGGACGCTCAGCCTTTTGCAGACCGTGCTCTTTCCGCTGCTGCTCGGTCCGGTGATGAGAACCAGCTTCACAGGATTCTCCGGATCGTTGTGCCGTCTTTCGATCTCTTCGGCGATCTGGACGATCTTCTTCTCCTGCAATGCCTCGGAGATCTGGATAAGGTCGGAGGCGTTGCCTTTGAGGATGGACTCGTTGACATCCCCGACGTTGGAAAGCCCCATAATCCAGTTCCATTTATGCGTCTCGGCGAACACCTCGAAAGTCTTAGGCTCCTCGTGAAGCGGCGCCAGATCCTCCGGATGGTGGCGGTCAGGGACGCGCAGCAATATTCCTCCGTGGCAGAGCTTCACACCGAAAGTCTTGAGGTAGCCTGTGCTCGGCACAAGCTCATCATAATAGTAGTCAGTCACATCGCCAAGCGAGTAGCAGGTGATGTAAACCTCGCCGCACGTCTCCAGCAGCTTCACCTTGTCGAGGTCGCCGGATTCCTTGAATATCTTGATGGCCTCCTCGATCTGGAGTTCCTTGCGTTTGAACGGAATATTCTCGTCCACGAGTTCCCTCATCCTCGCGCCGATCGCCTCCACATCCTCCTCAGTCAGAAAAGAACCATCGTTCTTGTAAACCGAGCAGAAATAGCCCTTGGAAATCGGTCTGCGGATTGTCATCCTGCTTTCCGGGAACAGATCCCTTGTGGCCTTGTACAGAAGGAAGCAGAGCGAACGGCTGTAGAAATTGCGGCCGATGTACGTCCTGTAGTCCAGAAACTCCACGTCACGGTTGTGGAAAACCCTGAATCTCAGCCCTTCCGCCACGTTGTTCACCTTGGCGGCCAGTATCTCGTACGGCTTGTCGAACTCGAACTGTGGAGCGATGTCCAGCAGGGGAGTCCCTTCGAGGAACTCTTTGTATGTTCCGGTGTTTTTGCAGTAAATCCTTACCATAAGTAATCGTTAAACAATAATTTGCTTCATCTTAGGCAATCTTTTCGGTCTATATTTCTTTTCTCCTCAGTCATGTGCCACCGGCACACTCCTTCTTCCAAAAGAAATCTATCCTCGAAAATCTTTGCCAAATCTGCGGCAACTTATTGTTTGCCGCTTACCAATTGATGCGGTTATGGACAAAGATACGAACAAAAATCCTCTCCGGCAAAAGCGTTTTCCGGAAGTCTTGTCATGGTCGGATGAATATTCCTTGAATAATTTGTGAATATTCTTCTTTTCGTCCCCGGCCATTGTCGGAAGTTGCGCGGAAAATGTTAACTTTGTAGGCTTTTGGAAATATTCAATAGGTATAATAATGAAAAATGCAATCGTTTTCGCGGCAGCTGCCACGCTGCTTTCCGTCGGAGCCTTCGCCCAGGACAACCTGAAGAAGGTGAATGATGTGATCGAGCCGCTTCCGGCCGGAAGTGTGACATTCAACGGCTACTTCGCCGATGACATCCAGAACTCCATCGACCACTGGGTCAACGGAGTGATGCCTTACGACAAGGTCATCGACTATTTCATCAAGGGACGTCCGCAGTTCGCTCTCGGCGAGATGCCGGGAAAGTGCATCCGTACAAACTCTCTGCTTTACCGCTACAACGGAGATCCTAAGCTCAAGGAACTGACCAAGAGTCTCGTTTACAAGCTGATGGCCACCGAGAAGAGCAACGGCAGCATAAGCTGCACCGCCGTGGATGACCAGCCTGGCAACCGTGACGGTGACATCTGGGAGAGAAAGTACGTAATGCTTGGCCTGCTTCAGTACTACACTGACGTCGAGCAGGATCCGAGAGTCCTCTCCGCCCTTGAGAAAGAGGCCAGGAGCGTGATCGACCAGGTCGGTCCGGCACCTAAGAAGAGCATCACCGAACTCGGTTGGAGTTCCACAAAAATTGAATCATCCTCTATCCTCGAACCGATGGTTAAGCTTTACTTCATCACCGGCAAAAAGGAATATCTCGACTTCGCTGAATATATCGTCACAACCGGCGCGTCCAAGGGAAGCAATATATTCCAGCAGGTCTATGAGGGCACTCACCTCTACGAGGTCGGCAAGCCTTACCCTAAGGCCTACGAGATGACTTCCGTCTGGGAGGGACTCGCTGAATATTACCGCGCGACCGGTGACCCGAGGTGGAAGGTATGCCTTGACAACTTCTTCAACGATGTGATAGAGAACGAGATCACCATCATCGGCAACGCCGGTTCAGACGTTTACTGGCCAAGACTCAACGGAGAGGGATGGAGCAACACTGCCGTGGAGCAGACCAATCCGAACATCAAGAGAATGATGGAGACCTGCGTAGGTGTGACTTGGATGAAATATTGCTCTCAGTATCTTCGTCTTACTGGTGATCCTACAGCGGTTGACTACATTGAGAAATATGCCTACAACGGTCTTCTGGGTGCGATGAAGCCGGACGGAAAGAGCTTCAGCTACGTGAATCTTCTGAACGGCGCGAAGGTCACAAACAGCGGTTGGGGGACCAACATCGACGGCCAGCCGGTGACCTGCTGCAACCTCAGCGGCCCTTGCGGACTGTCATACCTTCCGTACATCGCCGCGATGCAGTCAAAGGAAGGTCCTGTCATCAACCTCTACAACACCGGAACCGTGACCGCCAAGACAGCGAAAGGCAATGAGGTCAAGCTTGGAATCGTCACTGAATATCCTCGCGCGAATGAGGTGCGTATCTCCGTTGACCCGACCGCGAAGGAAAAATTCACTGTGAAACTGCATATTCCGTCCTGGAGCGAGCAGACTTACGTTGCTGTCAACGGCAAGTATGTCGGCAAGGTGGAGGCCGGAAAGTATCTCAATCTGGAGCGCAAGTGGCAGGCTGGTGACAGCATCTATATCATCTTCGATATGAAGGCCAAGCTCATCAAGGCTTCCGAGAACGGACGCAACCCTGAGGGCAAGTTCTTCCAGGCCGTGCAGTGGGGACCGCTTGTCCTCGCCCGTGATGAGAACATTGATCCTGACTACAACAAGCCTGTTCAGATCATCGCAGACGCCAACGGTGAGGTGAAGGTCAAGATTGTTGACGCTGAGCGTCCTGGCACCAGAATGCAGTTCCTCGTTCCTACCACCGAAGGAGACATCAAGATGGTTGACTACTCATCGGTTGACTGCTGGAAAGGAAAGCACATCCAGACCTGGCTTCCTACCATCCGTTAACATCCCTTTATTGTAAACATCTCGTAAAGAGCATAATCACTCCGACAGGTTCAGTGACCAACCATCCGGTCTCCGGGCCTGTTTCTTTTGTCCTGTCACTGAACTTTCCCCATCGGTCACTGAGCTTGTCGAAGTGACCTCCCATCCCATTCTCCCTCTGGTCACTGAGCCTGTCGAAGTGACAGCCACTCTCCAAGAATCCCAGTCAAATAAGTCCATATAAATAATTGCAGCTCAGGGGTGTAAATAGTTGAAAAAAGTCTTGCATATATATATCTTTGTGTCCGTATTTTTTTTTCGGCAGCCACGGCTAACCCGGCTGCCGAAAAAATACGGAGGAAATTATGCAGTCAGAATCGTTAAAGGTACGGTTAACATTCATGGCGGATATTTTCATTCTTCCAATAACTCAACAACCAAAGAGGGAACGTCTGAGGTTATCTATTTGGAGTCAGGATGGGCAGCTAGCAACAAATGTGCTTTGAATATTTATGGCGGTGTGTTTGAAACTGATGGCGATGCTTCTTATCTGATCAACTGTAAGGATAATTATCGTTCAAAGTGCACAGTTAAGATTATGGGCGGTATATTCGTAGGCTTCAATCCAGCTGATAACACAGCCGAAGGCGCAAACACCAATTTCCTCGCTGATGGTTATGTGTCCAAAGAGATTACATTCAACGGCAAACAGGCTTGGGAGGTTACCAAGGCTGAATAGGTGATTTAGACCCTATTATATTCATAATTAAGGCTGGCTCCTTCGGGAACCAGCCTTTTTCTCAATTATTGTAACCGACAGATTCGCTGAGTTCTCCTGAATACTTCGTCTGGTTGGTACACCAGAAGCCCGTTTCCTGTACCAACGGCATGTCATAGTCCGTTTGGTACACCAGAGGCGCATTTCCTGTACCAATGATGAGTCACAATATCTGGTTCTTCCGCAATTTAGTTGAAGCACAGGTCGCTGAAGACCATTTTTCGTTTGAGCAGGTCAAGAGATGCTCGCCCAAACATTACTCGCTTTACAGCTTTTAGTTTGTTCACGAAGCCTTCAACGATGCCATTTGAGGTGTCCAAAGTGATAGCATTCCTCACGGCTTTCAGATCCATCCTGATTCCATAGGCAAACGACCGCAATTCCTTAATAGGAGACTTTCCGTAGCTATCCAGCCATGAGTCCAGTTCATCAACATCGTTTCCCATTATAGTCGCATAGAAAGAGGACGCTGCATTGTATATATCTCTGAACCACCCATATGACATCATCTTCTCTACAAGTGCAACCTCCGCATGAACCATCCTCTCTTTTCGAATGGACTTGTCGACAATATGCGCGATCTGGCGTATTGGCAGCAGAGGCTCCCTGTCGCAATTTGGACGTTGTCTCATCTTCTCGACCTCTTGTCCGGAACGGTGTCCATGATGGCCGTCAGACAGGTAACTATAGTGGTCGTAGAAAGGAGTCAAGGAACCCGGAAAGCCTTTTCCCTTGATTTCCATGAAGATTTTACGGAGATCCTTACCATGCCGATACTCTTCTTCCACATATGTGTCGTAAAGATAATAAGGCAATCGCTCCTTGCCGGC
>OIEI01000065.1_pt1 | contig 43498 bp, 43 predicted proteins | sample 1581781 | NCBI WGS metagenome assembly OIEI01 (sample SAMN01760935, study PRJEB22395) | human gut metagenome | reverse complement strand
GCACGGTGGTGTGAGAGGTCGGGAAATTTATTTAAATTTCCCTCCTACTCGATTGCGTTTTCATCATTAAAAAACATCATCACGAAACTTACCAGAAGCAGCGCACATGAAATCCAGATTGAACGGATGCCGATATGTGATGTGACAAAACTTCCGATTCCGGCACCTATTGCGAATACAAGGATTACGCCAAAATAAGTTCCGGCTTTGCGTAAGATAACTTTGTCATGTGTGTGGATGTATGCACACAATGCTTCGGTTCCGCTTCTCATATTGCCGATGCACATCGTGCTGGCATATGCATGTCCGTGAATTTTATGGAATGTCTGGACCTGCATTGCGCATACAAATGAAACAAGAGCATTGGCTGCAATGTTGATTCCGGACGGCATGAAGCCGACACCGAACAGGATAATTATTTCAGCGATAAGAATCAGCTGACGCCAATGGATTTTCTCATACATCTTCATACGGTAGTGGATATTTTCGGCCACAAATGTTCCGAGGATAAAGGATGCTACAGGAATCAGATATTTCAGGCAGATGCCCCAGTCGCCGCTGAACATGTGTGAACTCATCAATACAATGTTACCGGTCTGGGCATTTGCAAAGACAGCATCACGGCATCTGTAGGTGTAAGCGTCCTGAAAACCTCCGGACAATACGATAAAAAGAGCAGTCCGGAACGAATCTGACATCTGGCGTCCGTTGTGTATTTTGAATGCCATATTAATCATCACCTTTGTTTATTTTGCGGTTGTATTGTAATATATATTCCGATATTAGTAAAATATATAAATAATATGATGTTGATATAAAAATCATATGTTAATAATCTGATTGAAAAAGAGCCTGCAATATAGTACAATAAAGGAAATCTTAGCAATTACGAATAATTGCGGACAGGAGGAGGCACAATGGATTTTATCGTATGGATCTGGCTGGGACTGCTGGTGCTGTTTATAGTCTTTGAACTTATAACGACAAGCCTTACGACTATATGGTTTGCGGGCGGTGCGCTTGTCGCATTTGTGATGGCTCTGGTGGAATTGCCGGTGTGGGCACAGATTGTCGCATTTTTTGTTGTGTCAATTGTGCTGCTTATTTTTACGAGACCGTTTCTTACGAAATTTCTCAAAGTGGGCGGCGAGAAGACCAATGTGGACAGTCTTATAGGACAGACTGCAAGAGTCATTGTAGATATCAATAATAATGACTCGATAGGATATGCTCTTGTGGGAGGACAGGAATGGACAGCAAGAGCCGAGAACGATAATGATATAATTCCTAAGGATACCCTGGTGGAAATAGTCGGGGTTTCCGGAGTTAAACTCATTGTCAGAAGAAAGGAAGAGAAAATATGATAGTAATGGCATCAACATCCGCTTATACAGTGGGTATTGTAATCGTGGTAGTTATTGCACTTTTGATTGTAGTATCATGTATTAAAATAGTTCCGCAGGCAAGTGCGGTTATACTTGAAAGACTTGGAGCATATAAGGCTACATGGTCAGTCGGTATACATTTTAAGGCACCTTTCATTGATAAAGTTGCCAGAAAAGTGAGCCTTAAAGAGCAGGTTGTGGATTTTGCCCCGCAGCCGGTTATTACGAAGGATAATGTTACTATGAGAATTGATACGGTTGTCTTTTTTCAGATAACGGATCCTAAGCTTTATGCCTACGGTGTTGAGAAACCGCTTATGGCAATTGAGAATCTTACGGCAACAACACTCCGTAACATAATAGGTGAGCTTGAACTTGACCAGACACTTACATCAAGGGAGATCATTAATACCAAGATGAGAGTTTCGCTTGATCAGGCGACTGACCCATGGGGAATCAAAGTTAACCGTGTTGAACTTAAGAATATCATTCCGCCGGCAGAAATCCAGAATGCAATGGAACGCCAGATGAAAGCCGAACGTGAACGCCGTGAAGCTGTTACAAGAGCAGAAGGTGAGAAGAAAGCCAATATTACGGTTGCGGAAGGTAAGAAACAGTCCGCGATACTTGAAGCGGAGGCTGAGAAAGAGGCTGCAATACTCCGTGCAGAAGCTAAGAAAGAAGCTACTATCCGTGAAGCAGAAGGCCAGGCAGAGGCTATCAGGGCCGTTCAGATGGCTAATGCAGAAGGTATCAAATATATCAAAGAAGCCGGAGCCGATGAAGCTGTCATAACGCTTAAGAGCCTTGAGGCTTTTGCCAAAGCAGCGGACGGCAAGGCTACCAAGATTATTATTCCGTCGGAAATACAAGGAATTGCAGGACTTGTCAAGTCAGTAACGGAAGTCGCCGCCGATAATAAAACAGAATGATATCAGACAGAAAGGACACGAAGATGAATTTAAAGGGACGTAATTTTTTAACACTTAAGGATTTTACACCGGACGAGATATTGTATATGATAGATCTTGCCGCAGATCTGAAAGATAAGAAGAAAAAAGGTGTTGTCATGACGGATAAATATGCCGGAAAGAACATTGCGCTCATATTTGAAAAAACAAGTACGAGAACAAGATGTTCATTTGAAGTTGCAGCGCATGATCTCGGAATGGGAACGACATATCTCGACCCGTCAGGCTCACAGATCGGTAAGAAAGAAAGCATTGCCGATACGGCGAGGGTGCTCGGAAGAATGTTTGACGGTATCGAATACAGAGGATACGGACAGGAAATCGTTGAAGAACTTGCGAAGTATGCAGGAGTCCCTGTCTGGAACGGACTGACGAACGAATATCACCCGACACAGATGCTTGCCGATGTTCTCACGATAAGAGAGAAACTCGGAAGGATCAAAGGCGTTAATCTTACTTATATGGGCGATGCGAGATATAATATGGGCAACTCACTCATGATAGTAAGTGCCAAGCTCGGTATGAATTTTACCGCATGTACTTCAAAGGATTATTTCCCGGATGAAGCACTGGTTAATGAATGTCGTGAGATTGCCAAAGAGACCGGCGCAACAATAACCCTTACAGAGGATGTTAAGGCAGGAACAGCAGGGGCTGATGTTATTTACACGGATGTATGGGTATCGATGGGCGAGCCGGCAGAAGTATGGGCAGAAAGGATCAAGAAACTTTCTCCTTATCAGGTCAACAAAGCCGTTATGGATAATGCGGGCAGCCAGGCGATATTTATGCACTGCCTTCCGGCTTTCCATGATCTCAAGACCAAGGTTGGCAAGGACGTATATGAGCAATTCGGTATGTCGGAACTTGAGGTTACCGATGAAGTATTTGAATCGGAACAATCGGTCGTATTTGACGAAGCAGAGAACAGAATGCACACAATTAAGGCAGTGATGGTTGCAACATTGGGTGATTTATAGTATTATTACGGGGTAGACTTTTAGTTTGTAAAGAAACAGGAAGGTGTGCCCCGTATGTTTGCATCAGAGAACAAATTTCAGAAAATAATAAGAACAATTCTTGATATTCTTAATGTACTTCTTGGCGTAGGCGTAGTTGTCCTTGCCGTTATGGCATTTATCAATACTGACAATAATAAATGGCTGTTCCCGATTATATTTATGATGGGTGGTGTTATGAATTTATTCACCGGAATCAAGGCTATGATGACGGACAGGAAGGTAACCGGTATCGTATCTGTGGTTGCTGCGGCCGTGCTTGCCGTTATCAGTATCATGAGTTATATCGCAATCGGAGGCAGATAATATGAAAGATAAGGTTTTGGCAGTTCTTAAGAATACTGACGGATATGTGTCCGGACAGGAGTTATGCGAAGAACTCGGAGTGTCGAGGACGGCAGTATGGAAAGCAGTCAATGCACTTAAAGAAGCCGGATATGAGATTGAATCCGTCCGTAACAGAGGATACAAGCTTAAGTCGTGCCCGGATGTGTTATTGTCCGAAGAGATTAAGAGCGTGCTTGATACTAAATGGTTTGCAAAGAAGATATTGTATTTTGATAAAATAGATTCCACCAACAGTGAAATTAAAAGACAGGCTGAACAGGGAGCATCCGAAGGAACACTTGCGATAGCGGAATACCAGAGTGCCGGACGTGGCAGACGCGGGCGAAGCTGGGATTCTCCGGCAGGAAGTGGAATATGGATGTCTTTTCTTATTAAGCCGGACATAAGACCTGAGCATGCACCTATGATAACCTTGCTTGCCGCTATGGCGTGTGCGTCCGCGGTGCGGGAGGTTACAGGGCTTGAAGCGATGATTAAATGGCCGAATGATATCGTAATAGGCGGACGCAAGATAACCGGTATTCTGACCGAAATGAGTACCGAAATGGAGACGATAAGTTATGTCGTGGTCGGAATAGGAATTAACGCCAATATGACGGAGTTTCCGGAAGATATAAGCAGGACGGCGACATCACTTGCGATTGAATGTAAAAAACCGGTATCGAGGAGCCTTATTGTGGCTTCGTTCGGGCATTATTTTGAGCAATATTATGAGATTTTCATCAATGACCTTAATATGTCAAGCCTCAAAGATATATATGAATCCATGCTTGTCAACAAGGGAGCGGAAGTTGCGATAATCGGCAAGTCCGGTACCATAAGACGCAAGGCAGTCGGAATTAATGACGAAGGCGAACTTCTGGTGGAAGATGATGAGCATAATATTACGGCAGTCCGTGCCGGGGAAGTTTCGGTCCGCGGAATATACGGATATGTCTAGAATACAGAATTTGGAGATTAACATGGATAATCAGGTATTATGCGCTGCAAGCGCCTACGATAAAAAATTTTATTTAGATGAGGCTTTTGACAGGCTTCCGGGACATATTAAGGACGAGCTTAAGATAATGGCTGTTCTTTTTACGGAAGATGTCGGAGGCATTTTTATAATGGAATTTGACGAAGACGGCACACTTATACTTAAGACGGAGGCTGACGAAGGAGATCTTCTGTATGATGAAATCGGCGCGGCACTTAAGATAAGAAGCCTGCAGCGTGACAAGGAAGAATTGTTCCGTTCGCTTGAAATGTATTACAAGGTATTTATTCTCGGAGAAAAAATACAGGAGAGTGAAACCTGATGCGGATCGGAAATGTAATTCTCGATAACAATGTGGCACTTGCACCGATGGCAGGCGTTACAGATCTCTCATTCAGGCTGCTGTGCAAGGAGCAGGGATGCGGTTACGTTGTCAGTGAAATGGTAAGTGCCAAGGCAATTCTTTACAATAATAAGAATACGGACATACTGTTAAAGACAGTTCCCGAGGAAGCGCCGGCGGCAATCCAGCTTTTTGGCTCAGATCCGGATATAATGGCTGATATTGCGGCCGGACTTGAAGAACGTAATCTTGGTTTTGCAGTAATCGATGTGAACATGGGATGTCCCGTTCCAAAGATAGTCAATAACAAAGAGGGCTCGGCACTTATGAAGGATCCGCTTCTCGCGGGACGCATAATAGAGAAGATGGCATCAAGGCTTAGCTGCCCGGTTACGGTTAAATTCCGCAAGGGTTTTGATGATGAACATGTAAATGCCGTAGAGTTTGCACATATTATGGAAGAAAGCGGCGCGGCAGCTGTCACGGTGCATGCGAGAACAAGGGAACAGTATTATTCCGGAAGTGCCGACTGGGATATAATCCGCCAGGTCAAAGAGCGTGTGTCGATTCCGGTTATAGGAAACGGCGATATTTTTAAAGCGCAGGATGCAGTCGATATGATAAAAGCGACCGGTTGTGACGGAATTGCAATAGGACGCGGCGCCAAGGGCAATCCATGGATATTCCGTGAAGTTAATGCGGCGCTTGCCGGCAGACCGGTTCCCGCCAGACCTTCCATGGAGGAAATCAAGCAGACAATCAAACGCCAGGCTGAGTATATGCTTGAATATAAGCCGGAATATATAGTAGTTCGCGAACTTCGCAAGCATGTATCATGGTATACAACCGGACTCCATGACTGCGCTGCGTTACGTGCCGAGGTGAATATGACGGAGACGATGGACGAACTCTTTCGCCTTCTGGACAAAAGAATGATTGACAAATAGTCAGATACTATTTTATTATATAAGGTAGACAAATTTTAAGCACAAGGAAAGGTGTATGTGAAATGGCTGAGAAGAAGAATTTTATGACCTATGAAGGTCTTAAAAAGCTTGAGAACGAACTTCAGGAGTTGAAGGTAGTTAAGCGTAAAGAAGTTGCACAGAAGATTAAGGAAGCAAGAGAGCAGGGAGACTTATCGGAGAACGCCGAGTATGATGCTGCCAAAGACGAGCAGAGAGATATCGAGGCAAGAATCGAGGAAATCGAGAAAATCCTTAAGAATGCTGAAGTTGCAGATGATGACAGCACCAAGAAGGGTCTTATCAATCTCGGATGTACGGTTAAGCTTCTCGATACAGAATATGATGAGGAACTTGAGTTCATGCTTGTAGGTTCAACAGAAGCAAAGAGCCTTGAGAACAAGATATCCAATGAGTCACCGCTTGGCAAAGCCATGATAGGCAAGAAGGCAGGAGATGATATCGAGGTAGAGACTCCTTCAGGCGGAATTGTTAAGTATAAAGTATTAAACGTCAGCAGAAACTAAAGCACGAAAGGTTGTGAATAAAGTGGCCGGACAGAATAACGGACAGCAGGTGCAGGATATCAATGCACTGTTACAGGTAAGAAGAGACAAATTAAAGGATCTCGTGGAGAGAGGTAAGAATCCTTTTGAAATAACTAAGTTTGATGTGACACATCACAGTCAGGAGATAAAGGATAATTTTGAACAGCTTAACGATAAGGATGTTACGATAGCGGGACGTCTTATGTCCAAGCGTGTTATGGGTAAGGCATCTTTCTGCCATATTCAGGATTTACAGGGAACGATCCAGTCATATGTAGCAAGGGACTGCATCGGTGAAGAAGAATATGCGGATTTCAAGAAACTTGATATCGGTGATATCGTAGGTGTCACAGGCAAGGTATTTGAGACCAAGACCGGTGAAATTTCAATCCATGCTGAGAAGGTAACTCTTCTTTCAAAGAGCCTTCAGATTCTTCCGGAAAAATATCACGGACTCACCAACACTGACTTAAGATACCGTCAGAGATATGTGGATCTTATCATGAATCCGGAAGTTAAGGATACTTTTGTAAAGCGTTCCAAAATCATCGCTGCGATTAGAAGATATCTTGACGGACAGGGATTTATGGAGGTTGAGACTCCTATGCTTGTAAGCAATGCCGGCGGCGCTGCTGCAAGACCTTTTGAGACGCATTACAATGCACTTGACGAGGATGTTAAGCTTCGTATTTCACTTGAGTTGTATTTAAAGAGACTTATTGTCGGCGGACTTGAGAAGGTATATGAAATCGGCCGTGTATTCCGTAACGAGGGTGTTGACACAAGACATAACCCTGAATTCACACTTATGGAATTATATCAGGCTTACACTGATTACAACGGAATGATGGATCTTACAGAGAACCTGTTCAGATACATTGCCAAAGAGGTTCTCGGAACCACGACAATCACCTATAACGGAATCGAGATGGATCTCGGCAAGCCTTTTGAGCGCATCACCATGGTAGATGCGGTTAAGAAATATGCCGGTGTTGATTTTGCCAAAGTTGAGACTTTGGAAGAGGCACGCGCCCTTGCCAAAGAGCACAAAATAGAATTTGAAGAGAGACATAAGAAGGGTGATATCCTCAATCTTTTCTTCGAGGAATATGTAGAGGAGCACCTTGTACAGCCTACATTCGTAATGGATCATCCGGTTGACATATCACCTCTTACCAAGAGAAAACCGAGCGACCCTGAGTATGTAGAGCGTTTTGAGATGTTCATGAACGGCTGGGAGATGTGCAACGCATACTCAGAGCTTAACGACCCGATTGACCAGAGAGAGCGTTTCAAAGCCCAGGATGCCCTTGCGGCAGCGGGTGATGAGGAAGCCAACCACACTGATGAGGACTTCTTAAATGCCCTTGAAATCGGTATGCCGCCTACAGGTGGTATCGGATATGGCATTGACAGACTTGTAATGCTCATGACCGACTCCGCAGCAATAAGAGATGTTCTCCTCTTCCCAACAATGAAGTCATTAGACGCTGACAAGAAGGCAAATAAGACTTCCGAAGAAACTCCTGCAGAGACTGCAAAGCCGGCTGAGAAAATCGACTTCTCCAACGTAAAGATTGAACCATTGTTTGAGGAAACAGTTGACTTTGATACATTTTCAAAATCAGATTTTAGAGCAGTTAAGGTTAAGGAATGTGTAGCAGTACCAAAGAGTAAAAAACTTTTACAGTTTACTCTTGATGATGGTACAGGTGTAGACCGCACTATTTTAAGCGGAATCCACGCTTATTATGAGCCAGAAGAGCTTGTTGGAAAGACACTTATTGCCATCACAAATCTTCCACCAAGAAAGATGATGGGAATTGAATCTTGTGGTATGTTACTTTCAGCAGTAAACAACCTTAAGGATTCAGAGGATGAAGAACTTCATCTTCTTATGGTTGATGACCACATTCCGGCAGGTGCAAAGCTATATTAGGATAAGAATTTAATAACTAACATTAAATAGGCAGTTCTGTAGTGGGACTGCCTGTTTTAATAAAGGTTGAAGTATAAAAATATGAAGTGAGGTAGCGGATATGGAAAAAGACCCATTTAAGGAATATTTAAAAGAGTCTGAACCTGATAAGGCTTATAAAGGTTATGCCTGGAGTACGGCAATCGGACTTCAGGCAGTGGACGGACTCAGGCCATCTAAATATTTGATCGATACTGCCATTCAGAATATTGAAGGCCGAATCACGATGAAAGAAGCACAGATCCTTATCGACAGCTATTATGAGGAAAGGCCTGACCGCTTAGCTGATGATGAACGTACCGAAGAAGCTGATAAAGTCGCTTCCCGTATTGCCGAAATCCTTTCCGAAACAGCGTTCTCATTTTCTCCAAATGAGTATATCTCTATCCACCGCAAACTCTTTCAGGGTATTTATAAACACGCCGGAAGGATTAGAGATTACAACATTACAAAGAAAGAATGGGTGCTTGATGGGGCGACCGTTATGTATGGCAGTGCTTCTGAACTAAGAGCGACACTTGAATATGATTTTTCACAGGAGAAAGATTTTAGCTATAAAGGTCTTTCGATAGACGAGATTATCCATCATCTTGCGGTATTCATTTCGAGGTTATGGCAGATTCATATTTTTGGAGAGGGTAATACAAGAACAACGGCAGTGTTCTCCATCAAATATTTAAGGACACTTGGATTCTCGGCAACCAATGATATTTTTGCGGAAAATGCGTGGTATTTCAGAAATGCACTTGTCCGTGCAAATTATACGAACCTGCAAAAAGGTATTCACGAAACAACTGAATATCTGGAAGCGTTTCTTAGAAATCTGCTTTTGAACGAGAAAAATGAGCTTCACAACCGGAATCTTCACATAAGTGGACTTTTGAACGAAGAAAAAGTGGACATTGAGAATGAAAAAGTGGACATTCAAACTCCAAAAGTGGACATTGGAAGTGTGCTTTCCGAAAAAAGCAGCGGTTTTTCAGTAAAAACGACAGTTCACATCCATAGACTTTTTGAGAAATTTGGTTTTGATGAAGTGTTTGGAAGAAGTGCGGTCATGGAACTTCTTGGGCTGAAAAGTTCAGGTGCATCCAAACTTCTATCAAATCTGACGCAGGCAGATATTATCGGGCCGGTATCCGGATATGGAAAGGGAAAATATAAATTCAAGAGGTAATCTTCAGCGAGAACTTGAAAATCTGATGGAAACATGTGTAATATCGATTGAAAAAGCCCAAATGGGCGGAAATTTTCAATGAAACAGAAAAACTCAAAAACTTTACTTTTAACATTGACTGAGTTAAAAAGAAATAAATTGAGTTAAAAGGTGCTTTCAAGAGTCTGAAATTTACGGATAAGATGTTCTCGAAGATACAGAGTGCAATGTAGAGGAGTCGGTCATGCAGCGTATGGATATTGAGCGGGTCAGAACTGCACTGAAAATGTTGACCCCGGAAGAACGAGCCATCATTCTTTTAGGAAATTCGTAGGTTAAATAGGAACGATACGACTGGTTTGACATAGAAAATGCACCTGCAGAAGCAGGTGCAGGAATGAAATCACATCATGGGGTTTTCCAATAGGTCTTCCACATTGCAGCCGAGAACACGGGACAACTTGTAGAGGATGTTTGCCTGCGCCTTGTCAATGCCATTGACCCGCTGTTCGTACATTTGAATGTTGCGCAGATTCACGCCGGATTGCTTTGCAAGCTCTGCCTGAGACAAGCCCCGGTTTTCACGGATGCGCTTCAGGTTGGAATCGCCTTCCGCTGCTTTATAGAGTTCCTCCATAGTATCAATGAAACTTGTAATGTCCATCTCGTGGTAAACGGAATACATCCCAATGATCTTGGAAAGTGGAATGCGCTCAAAGATGTCCTTGAAACGACGGCCGGTAAACCATTGGTACTCTGCAACTGCCCAACCGGCCCAATATTCAGGGGAGCAGTCCTCTGCGTTGGTTGGTGCTGGCAGCTCCTTTGGACCGTATGCCTTTGTGATGACCGCACGGGCCAGCTCAACACCGGACATCCCTGCAACATAGGTGGGGTTGCCTCGTTCAAACTGTTCGGCGTAGCCGGTATTGATGAAGAGTGCTGTGATCCAATCCGGTTTTAGCTTGCAGTCGTTGATCGCATAGTCGAAGAAAGAGGAAAGACGATCCTTGGCATTATTCAAATAAGATTCGTTGTATGCGTGGGTCATCGTTGCTCATCTCCTCCCTCAAGATATCCAGCACGAAGATGTCGTCCCGGTAAGACTTGCTTTTCTTGATCTCTTTACGGTAAGTATCCCTCGCTTTGGTATCTCTATCCAAGAACTTGGGGTAATAGACGCTCTTGCTGACCGGATAAGCATTCACGAAGTGCAGCCGATCAAAGCCTTTTTGAGAAATGACAACCGTCTGCTCACCGAGCTTGCCCAGCTTTAGAGCCTTGTTCAGACTTCTGAGCGGTAAGGTGTTGGACACAAAGGACTCTGCATACTGGAAATAGGAATCGTCTGCCCGATAGCCGATCACAACATCGTAGCCGGTTAAATCATTTGAATAGTGGTCAATAAGATACTCCCTTGCATCAACGGCAACTTCGGAGGCCAGTTTGAAGGTGCGGAACTGAAGCAGAAGAGCCATCCAGTTCAGGACCGTATGCGTTCCGTCCAACAGATTCAGCACCTTCAGCCCTTCCGTGTCAAAGTCGTAGCTGTTGACAAAACCGTCTGTGTTCTTTTTGCAGGCCCACTCACGAGCCATTTCATCGACGCGGGTACAGTAGAAACCCATGCCATAGTCGTTGTGCGGATTACCGATATGAATATCCGGAACCTCGATGATGTGGTCGGTTCCATGAAGCAGTTGAATGACGCTCATAATATGAAGCCTCCGTTATCATTGTAATGATACAACCGCATTATATCATCCTGATGATAGTCTTGTCAATAGCGCATGAAAATTCGGCAAAGAGAAAGTGAGAGGGCAATCTCATAAAACCTGGTAGGAGTGATTCACATGAACAGCAAAATAAACATCAACCACAGCTCGACAAAGTGGCTCGAAAAGGAATATTTGCATCAAAAGAATACTCAAAATGTATGGAAAAGTATCTGACATCACAGGACAGATATATTACGATTGTACTTTGTGAGTTATTCAGGAAAAAGATGCTCAGTTTGGCAGCTTTTATAATAATGAGAATTATTACTATTTTTATTGACAACAGGATGATAGTGGTATATAATCCTTATTAAGAACTAATCCTAATAAGGAGGACGAATGACAAGTAGGAGAAATACCATTCAAAAAGATCTCGTAAGAAATGCCGTATACGAAATGAGAAGACACGTTACGGCAAATGAAGTGTATGAATTTATAAAAGAAGCATATCCAACAATTGGAAAAGGAACTGTATATAGAAATCTTGATATATTGGTAGAGGAAGGTGCATTAAGAAAGGTTGAAGTTCCGGATGGACCGAACCGATTTGATTTTACATTGAAAAATCATTACCATGTAAGATGTATAAAGTGCGGTGAAATTTTTGATGTGGATATGGATCAAATACCGGATTTGCTGGAAAGAATTCATAACACTCATGGAATTGAATTTGTGGATTATGATATTTCATTTAAAGGCATTTGCCCGAAATGCAGGGAGAAGGTAAAGGAGGAACAGCATGGATAGGAAAGCAATGTATAAGTTGAGTTATGGACTGTTTATATTGACCGCTAAAGAAGCAGAAAAAGATAACGGATGCATCATTAATACAGCCATTCAGGCAGCTTCGGAACCAAACCAGTTAAGTATCTGTGTAAATAAGGCAAATTATACGCATGATATGATTGAAAGAACCGGAAAATTTACAGTATCAGTCTTGAGTCAGAATGCAGAGTTTGAATTGTTTAAGCATTTTGGCTTTCAATCAGGAAGGGATACCAATAAGTTTGAAACATTTGAAAAGTGTTCCAGGGGAATAAATGGTATTTATTATATTACAGAAGGTACAAATGCATACATTTCTGTGACAGTTACTAAAACAGAGGACTTGGGTTCACATACGATGTTTATCGGTGAGATAACCGATATGGAAGTTTTAAGCAATGTTCCTTCAGTAACATATGATTATTATCAGAATAATATTAAGCCTAAGCCACAGGAGGTTGGAAAAACAGAGGACAGTCAGACAATATGGCGTTGCAGAATTTGCGGATATGAATATGTAGGCGAGGAATTACCGGATGACTTTATATGTCCTTTGTGCAAGCACCCGGCATCAGATTTTGAAAAAGTAGTAAAGAAAACGGAGGTAAAAGAGATGGCAGCAAACAAATATGCAGGAACACAGACAGAGAAGAATTTACAGGAGGCATTTGCAGGGGAATCACAGGCAAGAAATAAGTATACCTATTTTGCTTCTGTAGCGAAAAAGGAAGGTTACGAGCAGATGTCAGCATTGTTTTTAAAGACTGCAGATAATGAGAAAGAACATGCAAAGATGTGGTTCAAGGAATTAGCAGGAATTGGTGATACAAAGGAAAACCTGGCGGCAGCGGCAGAAGGCGAAAATTATGAGTGGACAGATATGTATGAAGGCTTTGCTAAAACAGCTGAGGAAGAAGGATTCCCTGAGCTTGCAGCAAAATTCAGGGCAGTAGGTGAGATTGAGAAGCACCATGAGGAAAGATATCGTGCACTTCTTAAGAATATTGAAACTGCACAGGTATTTGAAAAGAGCGAAGTTAAGGTATGGGAATGCCGTAACTGCGGACATATTGTGGTAGGAACTAAGGCGCCTGAAGTATGTCCGGTATGTAATCATCCACAGAGCTATTTTGAAGTACATGAAGAGAATTATTAAGGAGATGAGATTATTACGAAGAAGAAAGTGATTAATTCAAAAAAAGCAGTAATGATAGGCTGTGGCTTTGTTGGTTCTGCATCGGTATTTGCTCTGATGCAGAGTGGCTTGTTTACAGAGATTGCCCTTATCGATGCAGATAAGAACAAGGCAGAAGGAGAAGCTATGGATATCAGTCATGGTATTCCGTTTGCGAGTCCAATGAAAATATATGCCGGAGATTATGATGATGTGGCTGATGCTGCAATTGTTGTCATATCTGCCGGAGCGGGACAGAAACCGGGAGAGACAAGGCTTGATCTCGTAAATAAAAATGTAGCAATATTTAAGTCAATCATTCCTGAAATAGCAAAGAGAAATTTTGCAGGTATTATGCTTGTAGTTGCGAATCCGGTAGATATCCTGACTCAGGTAGCCATAAAGTTATCAGGACTTCCGGAAAACAGGGTTATTGGATCGGGTACTGTGTTAGATAGTGCCAGATTAAGATATAAGCTTGGTGAGCATTTATCTGTGGACAGCAGGAGTGTTCATGCATTTATAGTAGGTGAGCATGGAGACAGCGAAGTTGTAGCATGGTCATCAGCCAATGTATCTGGTGTTCCATTAAGTGAAATGTGTGAAATGCGTGGACATTACAAGCACAAGGAAAACACGGCAGAAATAGCTGCAGCAGTCAAGAACAGTGCTTATGAGATTATAAACAAAAAGCACGCTACATATTATGGAATTGCAATGTCTGTAAAAAGAATCTGCGAAGTGATTATGAGAGATGAAAAATCAATACTTCCTGTATCACACATGATTCATGGAGTATATGATATTGACGGAGTATCGTTAAGTATGCCAGCTATTGTAGGTGCAGATGGTATTGAGTCTGATATACCTATTAATTTAAGTGGCGAGGAAGCGTTAAAGCTTAAGGAATCTGCAGATTCACTGAAAAAGATTATGGAGACAATTGAATTATAAATTTTACACATGGAAGGAGAAAAAGGCATGGAAGTAAGGTATTATATTTGTAAGCATTGTGGAAACATTGTTGAAAAGGTAAAGGATAAGGGTGTACCTGTAATTTGTTGCGGAGAACCTATGCAGGAATTAAAAGCCGGAGTGACAGATGCTGCTGTCGAGAAGCATGTACCTGTATATACGATAGAAGGCAGTCATGTTCATGTCGTGGTCGGAGAGACAAAACATCCAATGCTTGAAGAGCATTTCATTGAGTGGATTACATTAAATACAAACCAGGGAATATACAGAAAACAGTTAAATCCAGGGCAGGAGCCGGTAGCAGATTTTTGTCTTTGCGATGGTGAACAGGTAGAAGAAGTATATGCATATTGTAACCTGCATGGATTATGGAGGAACAACGAATGAAATACGTATGTGATGTTTGCGGATGGGAATACGATGAGGAAAAGGGCTATCCAGAAGGTGGTATTGCACCTGGTACAAAGTGGGAGGATATTCCAAAAGATTTTGAATGTCCGTTATGCTCTGTAGGAAAAGACCAGTTCTCAGAAGAATAAATGTATTATGATAGGATTATACCAATGAAAGAAGAACTAAGTATAGATATCATCGGACTTGCAGGAGCCTGTTCTTATGCTTTGGACTGTATAGAAGCAGAGTTCGTAAATATCAAAAACAAACATGGAAAAAGAGTGGCTTATATAAGTATACGTATGGCTGAATATTGGAAAATTCAAGGTGATGAATTACAAGATTTAGCCATGTGTGCTTTACTGCATGATAATGCTTTGACACAATATATTTCGGAAGAACTGAAAAAGGATTCCGTCATTAATTGTAAAAAAGATTTATCCGAGAAAAAAACAAATCTTCATTGTATTTATGGTGAAAAAAATATTACTAAAATTCCATTTAAAACAGATGTGTCAAATGTGATTTTGTATCATCATGAACATGCCGATGGAACTGGTCCTTTTCAAAAAAAGTGGAATGAAATTCCATTGTTTGCAAGGATTATTCATCTTGCAGATACCATTGATATTATAGGAAATAACATGGGATCTGGAAATAACAGCTGGAATTTTATATGTCAGTACCTTTTAAAAAATAGGGATGGATTATTCGATTCAGAATGTGTGAATGCCTTTTTTCATGCATTCACAAATTCTGAATCTTTTATATGTTTAAGTGATAATTCTTTTGAAATGAAACTATGGGAGATTATCCCAAGACAAAAACAGGTTTTTGATTGGAAAACGTGTAAAAATGTCGCAGATTTTTATGCAAAGATTGTAGATTATAAATCTTCTTTTACAAGCAGACATTCTATAGAAGTGGCTGAAAAAGCAGCTTTTTTTGCTCAATATATCGGATATGATTCTATTAATGTGCAAAAAATTTATCTGGCTGGTGCACTGCATGATATTGGGAAGATGGCAGTAGGCAATGAAATTTTAGAAAAACCGGATAAGCTTACGGATGATGAATTTTCAAAAATGAAGAATCATGCTGGCTATACATACCTTATATTATCAGAGGTTAATGATTTTGAAGAAATACGAGACTGGGCAGCTTTCCATCATGAAAAATTAAATGGAAAAGGGTATCCTTTTGGAAAAACCGCAGCTGAATTAAATGAGCCGGAACGTATTATGGCATGTATTGATATTTATCAGGCATTAACCGAGGACAGACCATATAAGAAAGGTTTATCGCACGAAAAAACGTGTGAGATGCTCGATGACATGGCGCAGAAAGGTTTTGTTGATTCGGATATTTCCAAGAAAATTAGGGAATGTTTTGGTGGAATCCAACATTAAAAACAAGAAAATATAGGAAATTCATGATAAATGCATTTGCCTATTATGAATAGTATTGAACAGGTTCATAAAACAAATAAAACTGAAAGTAGGATTATCCAAAAGGCTGGTATAGTAAGAAAGGTTGTTTATGGTATACTAGCTAATAGTAATGCAGTTTCAACCGACATTACATATTATGATGAGAAGTAAATACAAAGGAGTTACAATGTCAGAATTGATATTGACAACACAGAGATTTGTAGCATAATAGTGGTGTGGGGTATAACTACTATGCTTGCCACCGACGAAATTGTTTTGAATGTTTTTTGGAATAAACTTATTCCTTATTTACAATTTTCAAAAGGAGAAAACTCAAAATGGCAAAAAATGTTGAACGATTACAGGCGCGCGAAGCCAAGGAACTTATCCGCCGCGAAAAGCAGTTGGGCGCAAGAAGCAACAAGTTTTATTTGATTTACTTGTTTATGATTTTGTCGCTCATCTACATAACGGATGAAATCGCGTCTACCATATCCATTCAGTTTCAGGCGAATATAGTTACAGAATTCTTCGTAAAAAATATGGGTATGGAATACGGCGCGGGATTATCGCTCTTTTCCGCCATAGGTTTTATTACCTATCCGGTAACACTGCTTATTATTTTCTATCGTCCCCTTGCGGACAAATTCGGGCGTAAGCCGTTTTTGGTTATTAACTCGTTCTGTATGGGCTTAGGGCTGTTCCTTGTGTATTTGTCCAAAAATATCTACGTTTACATGATAGGCGGCACGTTGATGGGTTTTATGGTCTCGCACGATATGCAATGCGTGTACATACTGGAATGCTCCGACGAAAAGTCTCGCGCCCGTAACTACGCAATCGTAAAAGCGGTGGCGATACTGGGCACGTTACTTGTTCCGTTGCTTAGGGCTACACTCATGCAAAACGTAAGCGAGCGTTGGCACGTAGTATATTTGGTGCCGGCAATTATCGGTTTTGTAATGTCGTTATTCGCGCTGCTTTTTGCTAAGGAAACAAACGCGTTTTTGACTAAAAGAATAGAGTATTTAAAAACGCCTATAGAAGAACGTGAACAACGCAGCAAGGAAGGACGCGAACAAAACGCACAAGGCGGAATTCTGGCCGCTGTAAAATTCGCATTCAGACACAGACAATTGCGCTTTTTGATTATTGCTTGTTGCTGCTTTTATCTCGCTTCGTTAGGTACGGCAACGTACAGTACGGTCATGGCAAAGTCGGCGCTGATGACGGAAGAAGAAATAACTCTTGCTTTGTTTCTGTATCCCGTCGGCAACGCGCTGTTTACATTGATTTCCGGTTTTGTGTCGGATAAATTCGGACGTAAAGTAACTATAGTCGCAATGTCTTGTTCGGCGTTGACGTGTTATTTGCTGTTTATATTTAGCGGTATGTTCAAGTGGACTCCGTATTTGACGGGTTTTGCTATCGGCGGATTTATGGGCAGTTACTGGGGCGCAGGCGATACCATCGGCGGAATTATGTTTTCCGAATCGTCTCCTACAAACCTGCGTTCGTCGGTTACGGTAATCAATACGTTGCTTAACGGAGTTATGGGCGGACTTGCAACAGTTATTACTATGATACTGCTGCCTATCATTCCTGAAAGAATGTTCGGCTATATGTATTTGGGCTTGACGGTTCCGGGGCTTGTAGGGGCAATTGTAATAATGTGGCTGTTTGTCGGCGAAACTCGCGGACTTGATCTTAAAACTGTAACCGGTACGGAATGGGATAAGCCTAAAAAGGTTAAAGAAAAACAACAGGACGGTGAATAAAATGGATAACAAACGATTTGAAATCGGCGCAAGTGAGCAGCCGTTAGATATTATTAAGGAAACGTGCGGTTTTGCGGGCGTTTTTAAGCAAATAGGTGTTATAGGGGATTCTTTGGCATCGGGCGAGTTTGAAAGTCACGATGAAAACGGAAATATAGTTTATACCGATATGTACGAGTACTCGTGGCCCGCCGTTTTAGAGCGCATTACCGGAACAAAATACAACAATTATTCCCGCGGCGGAATGACCGCGCGCGAGTATGTTCAAAGTTGGGCGGACGCAAACGGATTTTGGCAATGGAATCAAGCGTATATTATTGCGTTAGGCAACAACGATTCGTTTGTGTTCGGGCATCCTCTGGGAAGTGTCAAGGACGTCAACGCCGATTGTCCGCAGGATAATGACGATACGTTTTTCGGTAATATGGGCAAAATCATTTCCAAACTTAAAACAATAGAGCCTAACGCGCGTATTTTTGTTGTAACTCCTCAACTGCGCGGTGAAGCGTGTGATAACGATATCCGTTATATCGCAAGCGAACTCGCCAAATTGTGCGATATGTTTGAATTTACTTACTTGCTGGATATGACTGCGCATGCGCCTGTATACGATGCAGAAATGCGTAAATCGTTCGGGTTGGGCTTTCACCCGAACCCGATGGGCTACTATGCATACGCGTTGATTGTGGGAAATTATATCGATTACATTATCAGAAGTAACCCGCAGGAATTTGCTACGATACCGTTTGTAGGTACGTCGCTCAAAAACAAAGATTACAAATAGAATACGATTACTGCAAGTGCAAATGGACCAGTGGGAAAGACTGTTAAGAAAGTACAAGTAGAAAATGAGGTTGTCACAAATGGTGGCAACCTCTTTCTATTAGCCAAAAATGAAAAAATGTTGATTTTGGCTAATAGAAAAAAGCGAAGCAAATAGAAAATAATGTATAAGGCATTGGTCATAATCGGCGGGTGCCTTTTTGTGCACCATTTTAAGCAGATATAAAGTAGTTTATAAGAAAATAATTGAAAATAAATCATATTTTTTTGACACCAAGTAAATGTAAAGATTGAACCTTTATTTGAGGAAGTCCTATTTTATATATATTTCTTTGATGTGCTTATTATTTTATCTTTCCAATCAATAACACTCTTAATTGATAATTTTTCTTGTGCTTTTATGAATGCTGTAATATATGTGTAGTCGATGTTATCATTTGAATCTTTTGGAATGACCTCCTTTGCAAGTTTCTTATACGTCGCAGCTACTTTACCTCTATCATGCCTACAGAACCAACAGCTCCGAGAGCCTTGAAACCTAAATATCTGCCGACCAGGAGAGGTACGGAAAACTGTAACAGAATTTGGGTTATATTTCCGACTTTCTGGTTTTCCGATATTCCCTCGGAGAAAATCCCTTCAGCTTATGAAATAATCGGCTGAAATAGAGCTGGTTATCGTAGCCTACAATCTTAGATATTTCATTGATGGAATAGTTGGTTGTCTCAAGCAAGACCTGTGCGTTGTTGACACGGAGCGCAACAATAAACTGCATAGGAGTAGAACCCGTGAACTTCTTGAAACTTCGTATGAACCAACTGACGCTCATCCCCTTGGATGTCGCATACTCTTCTATATTGATATCACGGTTATAATTTTCGTTAAAATATGTCACGGCGGTATCCATCTCGTGGTCGAGATATTCATTTTTTAAGACCTGCTCTCTGGTAAGCTCACGTTGGAATATGATCAGAAGATGACGGAGCAATAATGTGAGCATTTCTTCGTAGTTATCCTGACAACGTTGTAATTCTATAATAATTCTCTTAAATATACGCTCATATTCCATGGATGTACCAACCGGGAATATTCTCTCGTTATCTGGAAAACCATATTTTCTTAGGATATTTTTTACGTCACTTCCAGTAAAATGAATCCAGTAGACTTCTGTCTTATCTTTCCCATAGTATTCATATTTCTGAAGCTCTTTTGGACGGAATATGACAATGTTACCAGCGGGAACAATTGTTTCGTTATCAACAGTATCAAAATGAAAATGTCCGCATCCGGCTGCAATATATATAATCTGAAAATCAACACGTCCTCTTGGACGATAGGTTGGCATCTTTGGGCGCTCAGACAAACGATAGATTCCGCAGCTACCGACAATCAGTGGTCGGCTTTTATCCTTAAAATCCATATGTGAACGGTTCAAATAACCGGTGTTCATGTACATAGGGCAGCACTCCTTTTCTGATTGATGGGATTATTGTACCATTTTGTGCATATTTTGTCCATTCTAGTTTATAGACATAAGGAATGGATTAAGGTAATATAAAGCTAACAAAAGCGAGAAGAAAAAAAGCAGACAGTAAGGAGAAAACTGTTAGCAGTGTTACAAACAACAAAAAAGTGTATAAACTATATGAACGAAGGAGGATTATTTATGATCGTGCCACGTTACTATGAGGACTTAAGTGTATTACATGATAATACGATGCCGGCGAGAGCTTATTACATGCCGGCTTCCAAGCGGATGGATGACCTGGTAGAGCACAGAGAGCTGTCAGACAGAATGCAGCTTTTGAATGGTACATGGAAGTTTCAGTATTTTGACAGCATCTATGATGTGAAGGATGCCTTTTATGAGGATGGTTATTCGGTTGAGGGCTTTGACGAGATCAAGGTTCCGAGTGTATGGCAGATGGCAGGTTATGATACACACCAATACACAAATATCCGTTATCCATTTCCGTTTGATCCGCCATATGTGCCACAGGATATTCCATGTGGAGCTTATGTGCATACCTTTGACTATGCAAAGGATGTTGCAGCACCAAAGGCATATCTTAACTTTGAAGGTGTGGATAGCTGCTTTTATGTATGGTTAAACGGCACCTATGTAGGCTACAGTCAGGTGAGCCACATGACCAGTGAGTTTGATGTGACAGACGTATTGCGGGAAGGAGAGAACCGGATTTCTGTGCTTGTGATGAAGTGGTGCGACGGTTCGTACCTTGAGATCAGGACAAGTTCCGTATGAGCGGAATCTTCCGTGATGTGTATCTCTTAAAACGTCCGGAAAAGGGAATCCGTGATTATCGCATTACAACACAATTAGATTCAGACATTGCAAGGATAAATCTTACAGCAGCATTTTACGAGCCGACAGAGGTTCGGGTAAAGCTCGAGGATAAGAATGGAGCAGTTGTTTCCGAGGGTGTTATTTCCGAGAGCGGAGAATCGACTTTTGAGATTGTAGATTACACACTCTGGAATACAGAGAATCCGTATCTGTATACGATTATTCTGGAGACGGAGCAGGAGGTAATCGTAGACCATATAGCACTCCGCAAGATCGAGATCAAGAATCAGGTAATCTACTTAAATGGACAGAAGATTAAATTCCGTGGTGTGAACCGCCATGACTCCGATCCGGTCACCGGATTTACAATCAGCATGGAGCAGATCAAGACAGACCTTACCCTGATGAAGCAGCACAACTTCAATGCCATTCGTTCCAGCCATTATCCAAATGCACCATTTTTCTATGAAATGTGCGAGCGCTATGGATTTATGGTGATTGACGAGGCAGATATCGAAGCACACGGACCATTTATGCTGTATCGAAAAGAGGATACGGATTACAACCGCTTTAAGCGTTGGAATGAGAAGATAGCAGATGATCCGGCATGGGAAGCTGCGATTGTTGACCGTGTGAAGCTCATGGTGGAGCGTGACAAGAACCGGTTTTGTATCGTGATGTGGTCTATGGGAAATGAAAGCGCTTATGGCTGCAACTTTGAGAAGGCACTGGCATGGACAAAGGGATTTGATCCGGAACGTATCACGCAGTATGAGAGTGCCAGATACCGCAATTACGATGTAACCTATGATTACGGGAATCTTGACTTATACAGCCGTATGTATCCGGCACTTACTGAGATAGAGGAATATTTGGAAAAGGATGGCAGCAAACCATTCCTTCTGGTGGAATACTGCCACAGTATGGGAAATGGTCCCGGAGATTTTGAAGATTATTTCCAGATGATACAGGCAGAGGATAAGATGTGCGGTGGTTTCGTATGGGAGTGGTGCGATCATGCAATCGCCCATGGTGTAGCCGAAAATGGCAAGACGATCTATGCCTATGGCGGCGATCATGGCGAAGTAATCCATGACGGCAACTTCTGTATGGATGGTCTGGTATATCCGGACAGAAGGATACACACCGGACTTTTGGAGTACAAGAATGTATACCGCCCGGCAAGAGTAGTATCGTATGATGCAGCAAGTGGAGAATTAGTGCTTCACAACTATATGGATTTTGATGATCTGAAGGATTATGCAGAGATTACCTATGAGTTGTCACAGGATGGGCTTGTAATCGGGAAGGGGAAGCTTTCCGAAGTATCCATTTTACCGCATTGTGATGGAAGCACAACTTTAAAGCTTTCAATTCCGGAGAATGGAAAGGTATATCTGAAGCTGTTCTATAAGCTGAAGAAGGACATCCCGCTTCTTTCCAAGGCGTATGTCTTAGGCTTTGATGAGATAGATGTAAGCAGTAAGGGTGCAAAGAATCAGCAGGCAGTAGGCTGGCTTACAAAGAAAGTGCCTGATACGGGTATTCAGGTGCAGGAAAATGATACACAGATCAACATAAAAGGACGAGAGTTTTTCTATAGGATCAACAAACGGACAGCGCTCTTTGACAGCTTAACATTTGCAGGCAGAGAATATCTCAATCTCCCGATGGAACTGAATATCTGGAGAGCACCGACGGATAATGATATGTATATCAAGGCGGAGTGGAAGAAAGCACACTACAATGAAGCATATACAAGAGCATATAAGTCAGAGGTGATTCAGGGAAAGCATGGAGTAACTGTTGTAAGTCAGGCTTCGGTTGTAGCTCCAACCGTGCAGAAGATTCTTGATGTGATGCTCACATGGACGATTGACGCAGCTGGAAGAATTGGAGCGGATATCGCAGTGAAAAAGGATGAGGAGTTCCCGGATCTTCCAAGATTTGGTGTGCGGATGTTCTTAGATAAGAAGCTTACAGATGCAGGGTTCTTCGGTATGGGACCGCAGGAAAGCTACCGGGACAAGCATAGAGCAGCAAGCCACGGATTGTATCGTCTGAAGGTTTCCGATATGCATGAGGACTATATCCGCCCACAGGAAAACGGAAGTCACTACGACTGCGATTATGTGGAGCTTGGCAACAGCCAGTACGGTATCACTGCCGTTGCAGAGGAAGATACATTTTCATTCAATGCGTCCTTCTATACACAGGAGGAGCTGGAAGAAAAGGCACATAACTATGAACTGATAGAATCGGACAGTACGGTATTCTGTCTTGATTATGCACAGAATGGAATAGGCTCTAACAGCTGCGGACCAGACGTGTTAGAAGCATACAGATTTGATGATAGATTATTCCGGTTCCGGTTTACACTGGTTCCGTATGTGAAAGGATAATGATGTAACTCGTTGACACAGCATTTAGAATAATATAGGCATCAGACGGTTTGACACATGAAATTCTAAACATGATTAAGATGAGGATTGATTCTATGGAAGAAAAAAAGTATTTAAAATGGTATAACAAAGTCGGATACGGATCCGGCGATATAGCAGGAAATGTAGTATATGCATTTTTGACATCCTTTGTGATGATTTATCTAACGGATTCAGTCGGACTTGCATCAGGTATAGTAGGTACGTTGATCGCAGTTTCCAAACTGTTTGACGGATTTACAGACATTTTCTTTGGCTCGATGATTGACAAGACACACCACAAGATGGGTAAGGCGAAACCGTGGATGCTTTACGGCTACATTGGATGTGCGATTACACTGGTATGTTGTTTTGCAGTTCCTACAAGCTGGGGAAATACAGCACAATATGCATGGTTCTTTATTGCATATACATTGTTAAATGGTGTGTTCTATACAGCAAATAATATTGCGTATTCTGCACTTACTTCTTTGATTACGAAGAACAGTAAAGAGCGTGTGCAGATGGGATCTTATCGTTTCATCTTCGCATTTTTTACAAGCCTTTTGATCCAGTCTGTAACCGTAAAATTTGTTGATTACTGCGGTGGAGATGCAGCAGCATGGAGAACGGTAGCAATCATCTATGCAATTATCGGTCTGATTGTAAATACAATCTCAGCGCTCTCCGTAAAAGAGCTTCCGGAGGAGGAGCTTAACGAGGGAGAAGTAAAAGAGAATGAAGAAAAGTATGGACTGGTTCAGGCATTTAAGCTTCTTGTAAAGAACAAGTATTATATGATGATCTGTGGAACATATATTTTACAGCAGCTTTATGGTGCCATGATCGGTTCTGGTATCTACTACATGACATGGGTATTGAAGAACAAGAATCTTTTTGGTCAGTTCGCCTGGGCGGTGAATATCCCGCTTATTATAGCTCTTATCTTTACTCCGACACTCGTTGGCAAGTGGAATGGTATGTACAAGCTGAATCTCAGAGGATATATCATTGCCGTTATTGGCAGAGCGTTGGTTGTTGTAGCAGGATATATGGGAAGTATTCCTCTTATGCTGGCATTTACAGCCATTGCAGCACTTGGACAGGGCCCATGGCAGGGAGATATGAACGCAGTGATTGCTTCTTGTTCAGAGTATACTTATCTGACACAGGGAAAGAGAATTGACGGAACTATGTATTCTTGTACATCACTTGGTGTAAAGATTGGTGGAGGAATCGGAACTGCAGTATGTGGCTGGTTATTAGAGCTTAGTGGTTATGTCGGAAAAAATGCAACACAGCCGCAGTCAGCACTTGATATGATGCAGTTTATGTATTTATGGTTGCCATTGATCTTTGATGTGTTAATTATGATTGTTCTTTCCAGAATGAACGTGGAAGCTGTAAATGAAAAATTGAAAGCTGAAAAGGGAATTAAGTCTGATGAAGTAACAGACGCAACAGAGTATTAAGGTTTATATGTAATGAAAAGCATTGTCTAATCGAACATTCGAGAAAGGCAATGCTTTTTGTGCAAGAAGGTGTATATTTTGAAGGCGAAGACAATAATAGAGATGATTAACGGGAGAATGTGTGATGATGTTTGGATATATAGTGCTCTGGGCAGAAGTGATACTGAGGTGTTAGCAATTTGCGACACCTCTTTTTTATGATAAAACTATCGAAAGCTAACTGCTTCCGATAGAAAAGAAAGCGAGGTGCAGGTATGAGAAGAATATGTATCACTTCCTACTGCTATTTTCGGCAAAGGAGATTTCTTCATATTAAGAGCAAGCGGTCAATCTATGATTGAAGCAGGTATTGATGACGGCGCACTTGCTTCACTGTCTGCCATGTTTGGGGATGATGATTAAAGCTGTAAGGATTTGGAAAAATGAAATCATCTTGAAAACATACCGATATAGCGGTATAATTTGAGCAGAAGAGGTGATTATTATGCTGAAAGATTTTTTATATCAGAAAGAACTGTCTTTGTATAAGTTGTCAGAGATAAGTGGAATACCTTACAGCACATTGAATGATATCGTGAACCATAAGGTGGATATCGCTAACATCAGAGCCGGAATTGTATATAAGCTTGCCGGAATACTGGGACTTTCAATGGATGAATTATATGGATTATGTACCAGGCAGATAGCTGTTTATTCAGAGGAATATTCAGTGAATGGCTCGGTAAATGTCAGAAATAAACAGTATATATTGGAATTTCAATACCATAACAAGGAATATAAGGAGGAACTGTGCCCGGTAAAAAAGGAAGCAACCCTGTTTATTGACAGTATAGCGAAATGGCAGATGGAAAAGATGATACGGAAACAGGAAATGGAGGAAATGTATGAATTATGTATTAAAGCGAAAGGATGAAATTATAACGGTTATAGATTTTGCAGAAGATGGCAGTGTTTATAAATTTCATCAGAAATTAATAAATCCGGAATTGGCACCGCTGCATGATGCGGGGAATTTTGATTGGCTAAAACAATGGTGGAAAAGAAGGTCTGTTCCCATCAGTCAGGGTAATATCAGGCAGATGCTTGAAAAAAAGGGACTGCTTGGACCGGAAGATTATCTGTTAAGGAATCTGGGGTTATCATTGACGGATTATTACTGGATTTCACCATTGGATTCAGGTATGACATGGAATGAAGTTAATCTTTTTGATAATGATTTCCACGGGGATATTTTACTTGGTGAAGCGGGGGAAGACAGTGATGAGGTTCCACACTATACTCCAAACGGTTCCCTACAGGGAACACTGGAAAAGAGCTGGACAATTTTAAATGGGGAGCGTGGTCTGTTAAAAGGAAACAGGGATCATTTATCTTCTGAAAGTATTAATGAGGTGATAGCCTCAAAGCTGCATCAGATGCAGAATTTTGATAATTTCACAGAATATAAGCTTATAAAGATTAACGGGCGCAGTTATGATTATGGTTGTTATTCAAAGCTTTTCACGTCTCAGCAATTAGAACTTATATCTGCATATGATGTAGTCTGCTCCGAAAAAAGGAGCAGCGATGTATCTTACTTTGAACATTTTATAAAGGTGTGTGGAAAGCATGGACTGGATGAAGGGATGCTCAGGAATTATCTGGACTATATGATTCTGTCTGATTTTGTGCTGTCAGGAAGAGACCGTCACCTTAGTAACGTGTCCATTTTGAGAGATGCCGAATCTTTACAGTTTGTGATGCCTGCTCCTATTTATGACAGTGGGAAGTGTCTGTTTGTACAGGACAGTGTACCATCAACTGACAAAGGGCTGCTTAGCATAAAAACGGAAAGCTTTGCAGGTGATGAATTAAAGCTTCTTGACATGGTATCGGACAGAAATCTGTTGGATGTTACAAAACTGCCGTCACGTTCTTTGGTTGAAGGGCTTTATGGACTGGATTCGCAGATTGATGAAAGAAGGATTCGTCTTATTGGAGAGGGATACGAGAGAAAAATAGAATTATTAAGGGCATTTCAATTGGGTCAGGACCTTCATAAAATCAAGATGGCTGTACCGGACCATCGAAAGTCCGGTCTGAATGCAGATGAATTTGTTATAAAGCAGGAAGTTAAGACTGAGAGAACAGAGGAAAGTGTCAGAAGCAGAAAAGGATAATAAAGCATACCGATATATTGCAGTTGCCATAAAAATGTACAAATCTCTTTCAAAATGAATCAATTAGTGCTATAATTATTCCAAAATGTTGATGATGTCCATAATTTATCTTTCCAAAATGTTGATGTACATACATTTTTGCTTTCCAAAATGTTGATTGACTTACATCAACTGTAATCAAAAAGGTAATTCAGGGGGTTTGTTATGCTGAAAAGAAAGGCTACATCTTATATTAAAAACTGGAACGATACAAAGAGCAGGAAATGTCTTATTGTTCAAGGCGCCAGACAGACAGGAAAAACATATATAATAGAGCGCTTTGCAGAAGATAATTTTGAAGAATTTGTAGAAATTAATTTTAAACAAATGCCATCTGCTGCCGAGATTTTTGCGGGAGACCTTACCGTAGATAATATGGTTATGGCTATGCGGTTCCGTTTTCCGGGAAAGCAGATTATTCCCGGAAAGACTTTGATCTTTTTTGACGAGATTCAGGAATGTCAGGAGGCAGTAACATCACTCAAGTTCTGGGCTATAGATGACAGATATGATGTCATTGCATCTGGTTCTCTTCTTGGAATCGACTACAAACGGGCATCTTCCTATCCTGTTGGATATGTGGATTATTTGAAAATGTACGGAATAGATTTTGAGGAATTTCTTTGGGGAATGGGAATTACGGAGGACATGATAGATAATCTTCGCGGATATCTCCATTCAAAGACGGTCATACCTGAGGCAGTTCATTCTCAGATGATGAATTATTACAGACAGTACATCGCAACAGGCGGGATGCCGGAAGTGGTTCAGAAATATATGGACACCCGGGATTTCAGAGAAGTTGATAAGATTCAGCGTAGTCTTCTGCAGGGCTATCAGTATGATATAGCACATTACGCAACACCTGAAGAAAAAGTAAAAGCAGAGAAATGTTATCTTTCTGTTGCCAGGCAGATGCTGGATAAAGAAAATCATAAATTTCAATATAAAGAAGTTGAACATGGTGGACGGGCGCAAAAATATTATTCAAGCATAGAATGGCTGCTGCGTGCGGATATGGTACATTTGTCCAGACGTGTTACAGACGTCAGATTTGATCTGGACGATTATGCAAGGGATGATTTTTTCAGAGTCTATACAACTGATCTATCACTGCTGATGGCCATGAAGGATTTTTCATTAAAGCAGTATATTGTTGAAAATACACTGACAGGAAATTCCAAAGGTGGCATATATGAATGCGCAATAGCAGATGCCCTTTATAAGAAAGGATACCATTTGTATTTTTATAAAAATGAGACAACCAAACGAGAGATTGACATTATTGTTCAGAAAGACGGAGAAGTAGTACCAGTTGAAGTAAAAAGCGGAAATACGCGGGCTAATTCCCTGAAATCACTTTTGAACAGTAACAGAGATATTCATTATGGATATAAATTTGCAGACAGCAACATAGGCGTAAGTGAGGATGGCATTATTACGCTGCCTCTGTACATGGCTGCGTTTATCTGATACGGACAGCACAAACTGCCAATAAAACTGTTGATACACCCCATGTTTTTATTGCCCCACAGTGCTTTCCGGTACTATAATCATTATATTACAGACTAAGGAGAAGGCGGCGTATGGTAAAAAGCATGACGGAGGGCAATCCTCTGAAACTTATTCTTAATTTTACAATTCCACTTCTGTTGGGAAATCTGTTCCAGCAGACATATAATATGGTGGATGCAATCATAGTCGGAAGGTATATCGGTGCCAATGCGCTGGCGAGTGTCGGAGCCTCTTCATCGGTGCAGTTTATGGTACTCGGATTCTGCATGGGGTGCTGTGCCGGTTTTACAATACCGGTTGCCCAGCAGTTTGGTGCGAAGAACTATGACCGGATGAGAAGTTATATTTTTCATTCGGGAGTTTTATGTGTGATTCTTGCAATAATAATGACAAGCGTATGTGCCATTCTCTGTCCGCAGATACTTCATCTTATGAAGACTCCGGACAAGCTTTATGCGGATGCATATAATTATTTTCTTATAATAGTGCTGGGAATACCGTTCTCGCTTCTGTACAATATTCTGGCGGGAATACTGCGTGCGGTAGGCGACTCCAGAACACCTTTTATATTCCTTGCGGTTTCAACGGTTTCCAACATACTGTTGGATCTGCTGTTCATAATTGTGTTTAAATGGGGATGTGCCGGAGCGGCGGGGGCCACCATAACATCACAGGCTGTAAGCGGGATATTATGCCTGATACTTATAAACAAAAAGTTTGATATATTAAAGCTCAAACGCAGCGATATGAAATTGAACGGCAAAAATATGCTGACATGTATTACCATGGGAATTCCTATGGGATTGCAATATTCCATTACCGCAATCGGCAGCATGGTGCTTCAGGCCTCTAACAACAAGCTTGGAGAAGTGTACATATCGGCATTTGCGGCGGGAAGCAAGATAAAGCAGTTTGCCATGTGTCCTTTTGATGCCCTTGCGACGGCGGTTTCAAGTTTCTGCAGTCAGAATCTTGGTGCGGTTAAATTTGACAGAATAAGGAAAGGGCTTAGAACCGGTATAGTAATCGGCGTGATATACGGCATTGTTATCGGCGTGGTGACGAATATCTGGGGATATGGACTTTCTTCTCTCTTTGTGAAACGAAGTGAGACAGAGGTTTTGCTTGCCTCCGCTTTATATGTCGGACATCTTGGACTGTTTTTCTGGGCAATCGGGTTTTTGAACTGCTGCAGGCTCACAATCCAGGGTATAGGGTATGCCGGCGCTGCCATTCTTTCGGGAATACTCGAAATGATAGCAAGAATAGTGGTAAGTTTTGTGTTTGTACCAAAGTTTGGCTATACTGCGATAACATTCGCAGATCAGTGCGCGTGGCTTGTTGCATGTGCGTACTGCATACCGATGGTTTTCGTGCTTATCCGGAGACAGGAAAGAAAGTGTACCAAGATATAATTTATACCTTTTGATATAAATAAATAAGTCAATTTATGAATTAATCTGCATATCCGGACGTATAATGTTACAAAACATTGGAAGTGTCCGGATATGCGTGGTTTAGCAGAATATTTCAGAAAACGCAGAAGCAGGGTATTTATTTTTCTGCCGGTTGTGCTTGTGGCGGCAGGAATACTGGCATACATGCCATACTATACGATTACATCAGCATCCGGCAAGCTGGTCAAAAAAGAACTCCCGATATATTGTGTGGGAACAGAAGAGAAGAAAGTAGCATTGTCGTTTGATGCGGCCTGGGGCAATGAAGATACACAAACATTGCTTGATATACTGGCAGCATATGATGTACATGTTACTTTTTTTATGACGGGAGGATGGATAGAAAGTTACCCGGATGATGTGAAGGCAATTCTTGCCGCAGGCCATGACCTGGGAAACCACAGTGAAAATCATAAACAGATGAGCAGGCTGGATGGCGGGGAATGCATCGAAGAACTGATGGGTCCGCATAAGAAGGTAGAAGAACTTACGGGTTATAATATGTGTCTGTTCAGGCCGCCGTATGGAGATTATAATGATAATCTTATTAAGTCGGCCGAAAGCTGTGGTTATTATACGATACAATGGTCGGTGGACAGTCTGGACTGGAAAGATTACGGCGCCGATAATATTGTAAGTACCGTGCTGAATCATAAAAATCTGGATAACGGAGCGATAATACTTATGCATAATGGTGCCAGATACACCAAAGATGCGCTTGAACGCGTTATCGTCGGCCTGATGGAACAGGGATATACGATAGTACCGATATCGGAACTTATCATAACAGATAATTATACGATAGACCATACCGGTAAACAGATTGCAGACTGATAGGATATGACCGCCGGCCGCCCGCTGTCCGAAAATGGGATATATTGATATTGCTTTTGACAGCGAAAGAGTGTATACTAGTTGTGTATTTTTAAGGATGGTCTATGATATGAATAAAATGATACACATCGCGGATATGCATTGTCATATTCTTCCGGGACTTGATGATGGCTCAAGAAGCATGGAGCAGACGATTTCCATGCTTAAGATAGCATATGATGAAGGTGTGAGACTGATAATAGCAACACCGCATTATCATATAGGCAGGATGATGGTTGAACAGAGTAAGATCGATGCTGCTATAGAGAGTATCACACCGGTTATCAGGGATAATTTTCCGGATATGGAAATATATGCGGGACAGGAGATATACTATTATTCAGAAGCCGTTGAGGCACTTAATGATAATAGGGCCAGAACCATGGCCGGTTCAGGATATATTCTGTTGGAATATTCGCCGGATGAATCCTATGATGTAATAAGTTCGAGCATATATGAAGCTGAGACTAACGGATATGTACCGATAATAGCACATATCGAGCGTTACAGTTGTGTACACGACAGAACAGACAGAGTTGCGGAACTTATCGAATCGGGAGCATATATCCAGGTTAATGCAGGTACCGTGACCGGCGGTATGGGCAGGAGCAGTAAGAAGTTTGTTAAGAAGCTTCTCAAGGAGCATATGGTTCATTTCATATCATCGGATGCACACAGTGACCGTACCAGGGCACCGCGTTTTAGCGAAGCCGTTAAGGCACTCGGTAAGATTTGCAAGCCGGACTACTGTATGGAACTATTGTGGGACAACGCCATCAAGGTAATCAATAACGAGGAAATATAACGGAGATACTATGGGAAACATTAATAACAATGAGAACACAGCAGATAACAGCAGGACGGAAATCGATATAGCAGAGATTTTCGGCATGCTGGCACACAAATGGATAATTATTGTAGCAGCCGGGGTAATTGCTGCGGTGCTTGCTTTTGGCTATTTTCATTTCATAGCCACACCTAAATACACATCAAGCGCAAGCATTATGGTCATCAATCGTCAGAATACGGACGCAATCACAGCGACCGATCTTACTTCTTCGACAACTCTTTCCAATGACTATGTTGAAATTATTAAATCAAGAACCGTACTTGAACAGGTAATAGCGGATCTTGATCTTGATTATGATGTTGAGAAACTCAGTAATAAAATATCAGCATCGGTTATTACGAATACGCGTAAGATAAGCATTAAAGTTACCGACGAGGATCCTATTCTTGCCAAGAAAATAGCTGACAGCGTTGTGAAAGCATCAAGTAAGCGTATATGTAAGATCATGAATATAGAGAATATGGTAAGCACCGTTGACAACGGAGACCTTCCGGACAAGCCGTCAAGCCCGGCAACCAAGAGGAACACGGTTATCGCAGCACTCGTAGGAATTGTGCTGGCAGCTGCAGTGATTATCATTGTCGGAATAAAAGATGACAGGATCAAGACTCAGGAGGATGTTGAGAAATATCTCGGAACAGGTGTTCTCGGAATTATTCCTTTATTTGAGGCAGGGGCATCTCAGCCTAAGGAGACACAGGCATCAGCATCCAAGCAGGGAGGTAAGCAGTAATGGCAATCCAGAAGATTTCAATCAATAAATTTGTCAAGCCTGATTACAGGGCTAATGAAGCGTTTAAGAGACTTCGTACCAATATCCAGTTCAGCGGTTCCGATGTAAAAGTAATCGCGCTTACGAGCTGCGTTCCGAACGATGGTAAGTCGACGGTGTCATTTAATCTGGCAGTGTCATTTGCGGAAATGGGCAAGAAGGTTCTTTTTATAGACGCAGACCTTCGTAAATCCGTTCTCATAGGTAAATATAAAATAAGCAGGGCGGTTAACGGTTTTACCCATTATCTTTCAGGCATGAAGAGCATTGAGGAGGTAATATATTCTACTAACATAGATAATCTTAATATTATTTTATCCGGTCCGGTACCGCCTGATCCGGCGGAACTTCTGGAAAGTGACCGTTTCAATGATCTTATACCTGCACTCAGAACAGTTTACGATTATATAATAATCGATACACCGCCGCTCGGAAGCGTAGTCGATTCAGCAATCATTGCCAGCAGATGCGACGGCGTAGCACTTGTACTTCCTGCCAGGGAAGTAAGTTACAAATTTGCCGCAGACATTATCGATCAGATTAAGAAAACAGGTGCAAGATTCCTTGGTGTAATCCTTAATAAAGTCAATATGTCAAGCAAGTCATATTACGGCAAATATTACGGAAAGTACTATGGCAAGTATTACGGTAACTATGGTGAAGATAAGTAATATGAATTAGAGGGATTGTATTATGAAGAGATCCAAAATTTTAATGATAGCAGCTGCGGCCGTGCTGCTTATTCTTCTGATAACAGCGGTGGTCATACTTAAAGGTGACGGAACGGGGCCGTCGATTACGATTCCGTCCGGCATAGAATATCACAAGGGAATGTCAGATTCCGAACTGCTTAACGGCGTTACCGCCGAGGACAGCAAAGACGGCGATGTCAGTGATACACTTATCGTTGAATCTGTAATCATACTTTCAAGCGGTGACAGTGTCAAGATAACATATGCTGCCAAAGATAAGCACAACAATATCACACAGAAGAGCATCATCCTTCCTTATAAAGCACCGGCCGAGGAACCGACGAAGAGCCCTGAGGCAACCAAGTCTGCCGATAATAAGGAAAGCAGCAAAGAGGCTGGCAATGAAACACCTCATGCGCAGGAGGAGACCACTACCGGATATCCTGAGGAGACAACCCCGGTTCAGACAGAATCACCTGATGCTCCTGTATTATATCTTACGAAAATAGAAGACTGGATCAAGAAAGGCAGTCAGGTCAACTGGATCAAATACGTATCGGACATCACCGATGATAAGGATGAGCGGAACGCGCTTTTCCAGTCAATTATGATAGATAACTATCCTGATATGAACACGGTGGGGGATTATGATATGCAATTTTATTGCAAGGATTCAGATGGTAATTTTTCACCGAAAATCACATTGCATATACATATAACCGATTAACGGCGGAGGGACATGAGATGGAAGAGAAAGAAATACTTAACGAAGTTAATGGCAGCGGCAAGGACAAAGTCCGCAGAATACTTATGTATATAGGCTGGGGTTTGAGCGCGGTTCTGCTTGTATGCGGGATAATGCTTATAAGCAGGGTGATGAAGCTTAATGTGCTCACCACACCATACATGGTAATTCTGATTGCCAGTGTTATAGTGGTGACAGGCGTTATTGCTTTTTTACAGAAATGGATGGTATCCGGCATTATAACCAAAATAATTGCCATTGCAATGAGTGTAATTATGGTAATCGGTTCCAGATACCTCGGAGCCACCAGCAAGGCACTTGACAAAATGTCCGGAATGAAGACCCAGATAGACAATGTGTGCGTGTACGTCCTTAAGGACAGCACATATGAGAGCCTTGACGACCTTAAGGATGCAACCTTCGGAATCTCACAGACCCTTGACCGCACCAATACGGACAAAGCTCTTGACATGATAGTGAGCGAAATCAAGACATCATTGGTTCCTAAGGAATATCAGGGCGCGATGCAGCTTATTGATGCCCTTTACAATAAGGAAGTCGATGCAATTGTCCTTAACAGTTCTTTCCTCTCAGTATTTGAGGGCGTGGATAATTATTCAGATGTCGAGGACCGTATCCGCAGCGTCTGGTCTGCAGATATCAAAACAGATATAGTAGATAACAACAATAACAACAATAATAACGAGGAGCCTACATCTGATCCGTATGATCAGTACAAAAATTTCCTCTATGGCGGCGATGACGTATTTACACTTTATGTCAGCGGAATCGACACCAACGGCTCGCCTATGGTGAACCGCAACAGCGATGTCAACATTCTCATAACCGTAAATACCAAGACCCGTCAGATTCTTATGATTAACACCCCGAGGGACTTCTATGTTCCTTTATCAATATCCAATGGCGTCAAGGACAAACTTACCCACGCCGGCTGCTACGGCATCCAGGTATCGGTAGACACCCTTGAAATGCTTTACGGAGTAAACATCGATGATTACATCAAAATTAATTTCACCGGATTTGTGGATGTAATAGATGAACTCGGTGGAGTGGATGTATACTCAGAGTATGATTTTATGCCAAGACATGGTACACAACACTTTACAGTGGGATATAATCATGTGAATGGTACAGAGGCACTTGGTTTTGTAAGAGAGCGTTATTCATTTGGCAGTGGAGACAGACAGCGTGGTAAGAATCAGATGGCACTCATAAAAGCAATGATTAATAAATGCGTGTCAACAGATACATTGTTAAATTATGAGAATATACTTGGGGCAGTATCATCGAGTATTGCAACAAGCATGACTACAGATGAGATAACAGGACTTGTAAAAATGCAGCTTTCAGATATGAAGGGTTGGGACATACAGACATACAGTGTGGATGGCAAGGGCGACAACCTAATGACATTCTCACTCACAGCACCGAACTATGTAATGGTGCCGACACAGTCAACGGTTGATATGGCAAAAGAATATTTAAGACAGATATATGCCGGAGAAACAGTGCAGGTACAATAATAACATCCGGTGGAGAGGAATAATGGATATGGAAAATGAACCAAGGATTAATGTAACAAGATCAACGATGCCTCCGTTAGAGGAATATGTTGAGGAGATAAAGCCTATATGGGAAAATCATTGGATGACAAATATGGGACCAATATATAAAAAATTTCAGCATAGATTGATGGAGTATTTAGGAGCTTCCAACATATCGATGTTTACCAATGGACATATGGCGTTGGAAATGTTGTTAAAATCGCTTGAATTATCAGGAGAGGTTATAACAACTCCATATACGTTTATTTCTACTACAAACGCTATAATCCGAAATGGTTTAAAACCGGTTTTTTGTGATATAAAAGAAACTGATTATACAATTGATCCGGATAAAATAGAAGAACTTATAACAGACAGAACAGTTGCAATTCTTCCGGTTCATGTATATGGTAATATATGTGATATACATAGAATACAGGAGATCGCTGACAGACATAACTTAAAGGTTATTTATGATGCAGCTCATGCTTTTGGAGTGAAGTATGAAGGCGTGGGAGTTGCTAATTTTGGCTATGCCTCGATGTTTTCGTTACATGCGACAAAGGTTTTTAATTCGGTAGAAGGAGGAATTGTATCGTTTAAAGATGAACATTTGAGGAAGAAACTTCACTGTGAGAAAAACTTTGGCATAACAGGAGAGGTAACGGTTGAGAGTATAGGTGCCAATGCTAAAATGGACGAATTCAGATCAGCAATGGGAATTTGTAATCTTAACCATCTTGACGAGAATATAGCGAAGAGAAAACTTGTATATGAGAGATATATACAAAATTTGAATGGCATACCGGGGCTGCGTCTTAATTATTATGATGACAAAATACTTCCTAATTATGCATATTTTCCTGTATATGTTGACAGAAATGAGTTTGGCTGCTCCAGAGATGATATCTGTAGCAAGTTAAAGGAACATAATGTCTATACGCGTAAATACTTTTACCCGGCAACAAATAATTTTGAAATTGTTACATCGATGTGTGACCATGGTAACACACCAGTTTCTGATGATGTATCATCAAACATAATTACACTGCCGATGTATGGTGAATTGGATTTTGAAAGTATAGACAGAATATGTGAAATAATTCGCAGTATGAAATGAATGGAGAGAAAAGAATGAAGAAGTTATTACTTTTAGGCGGTTCAAAATATTTATTGCCCGCAATAGAGGCAGCTCATAATATAGAGGGTGGAGTACACGTTATTACCTGTGATTATCTGCCTGATAATGTGGCACATAAATATTCTGATGAATATCACAATGTTAGTATTGTTGATAAAGAGGCTGTGCTTAATCTGGCACGCGAACTCAAGACAGACGGAATATTGTCATTTGCGACAGATCCCGGAGTAGTCACTGCAGCCTATGTTGCCGAAAAAATGGGACTTGTTTCATCTGCAAGTTATGAATCTGTAAGAATTATGCAGAATAAGAATTTATTCAGAGATTTTCTGGAAAAAAACGGTTTCAATTGCCCTAAGCATATAGGCTATGATAATAAAGAGGATGCCATGAAAGGCGTGAATGAATTTAGTCTTCCGATAGTTATTAAACCGGTTGACTCTGCCGGAAGTAAGGGCGTAACCAAAGTTACAGAAAAACAGGAAATAGAACAGGCAATAGATTGCGCATTTGAAAATTCTATTTCAAAAAAAATAATAATAGAACAGTTTATTGCCCTCGAAGGATGTCAGTCAGGAAGTGACAGCTTTGTTAAAGATGGGAAACTGGTTTTTGCAAGTTTCGATAGTCAGTTTTATGATTTGAATGCACCGAATCCATTTACCCCGGCAGCAATGTGTTATCCATCTAATATGCCGATGGAAAAACAGATTGAATTAAGAGCGGAAATACAGCGTCTTGTAGATCTGCTTGGAATCAGAACTACCATACTCAATATAGAATGCAGGGTTGGAACTGATGGTAAAGCATATCTGATGGAGGTTTCCCCGAGAGCCGGCGGAAACAGAGTAACAGAAATTCTGAGACTTGCAACAGGCACTGACCTGATTAAAAATGATGTCAGAAATGCATTGGGGTTAAGTGTTGAAGATATGACAGATCCGGTTTACGACGGTTCATACACGAGAGTTATATTGCACAGTTATAATAGTGGAACCGTTAAAGATATTGTAATAGACAAGCAGTTTGAAGAGAAATATGTTATAGAAAAAGATATATGGGTAAAGCCGGGAGATAAGGTAAACGCTTTCACCGGTGCAAATCAGTCACTCGGTATTCTTTTTCTCAAGTTTCCAACATGGGAGATTGCAAAACAGTATGTGACCAATATGGACAGCTGGTTGAAAATTGTTTTAAATTAAAAGAGGTACATATACGATATGAAGGAAATCGGTGGATATATTCAATTAGATACATATACGGGAGAGATGCTTCATGAAGAAGGTATCCTGCTGAATAGTGGAAGAAACTGTCTTTTATATCTGGCAGAAGCTAAGCATATCAATAAAATCAGGCTGCCGTATTTTCTGTGTGATTCTGTTTACAACAGTTGTGTAAATGCCGGTATAAAGGTTAAGTTCTATCATGTGGATATGAATTTTATGCCTGAGGAACCCCAGAAGCTTGATGATGATGAGTGGCTGTACATTGTAGATTATTACGGACAGCTATCTGATGAGTGTATAGCATCCTTAAAGCAAAAGTATAATAGAATTGTATTAGATTATACGCAATCATATTTTCGCAAGCCTTTAAATGGTGTAGATACAATGTATACATGCAGAAAATTTTTTGGTGTCACAGATGGAGCAGTGTTATATTCTGATACCAAGCTGGAGCGTGAACTTGAAACGGATGAATCGTATTCGAGAATGGAATTCCTGCTTGGACGTTATGAGCGTGCAGCATCCGATTTTTACCCGGAATATGTTAACAACAATAAATTGTTTGCCAAAATGCCGGTAAGGAAAATGTCAAGGCTTACATATAATTTGCTTCACGCAATTAATTATGATATGACCGGAAAGCGTAGAGAAAATAATTTTAATGTGCTTGCATCGTTATTGGGTGCACTGAATGGGATTGATGTGAATTCTGTAATAGGACCGTTTGCGTATCCGTTATATGTGGAAGATGGTGCAGAACTGAGAAAATATTTGATATCTAATAAGATATATATTCCACTCCTATGGCCCAATGTGATCAAAGATATGCCGGATGACAGTGTTGAATACAGACTGGCCAATAATATTCTCCCTTTACCGTGCGATCAGAGATATGATGAGCATGATATGGAATATATTGCTGACATGATTTTACAACGGAGGAAAATTCGTGATTAATTTACAGGATATGAATATCCAACAAAAAATTGCAGATTATCTGGCTGATGAGAGACTGGATGATGTCAACGCATCAAGCCAGCCTGTTGTATATAAAGATACTTTGTATACGAAATATATCAAAAGAATTTTGGATATAGTAATATCATTCATTGCATTGATACTTACATTGCCGCTTAATCTTATACTTGGAATTATTACATATATCAAACTGGGAAGCCCTTTGTTTTTCAAACAGGAGCGTATAGGCCGGAACGAGAAACCGTTCACGCTGGTAAAGTTCAGAAATATGACAAATGCAACGGATAAAAACGGTGAATTGTTACCGGCACAACAGAGGCTCACGCCTATAGGAACATTTATGAGAAAAACTTCACTGGATGAGCTGCTTAATTTCTGGAGCATTTTTAAAGGTGATATGAGCATAATAGGACCGCGTGCATTACCATTTTACTATTATGACAGGTTTAGTGACAGACATAAAGCAAGGTTTAAGGTAAAACCGGGACTGGAATGTCCACCTTGGGACGAGAAACATATCAAGCGGACATGGGAAAACCAGTTTGAAAATGATGTATGGTATGTAGAGCATGTGAGCTTTAAAGTTGACTGTTGTATGATATTTAAACTTATCAGATATACATTTGACAGAAAAACGTCAATGATGCGTGCACAGTGCCGTAAAGGCAGTTTTTTAGGTTATTCCAAAGATGGGAAAGCAATATCAAATATAGATATTACAGATGAAGAAGCAGAAAAAATAATATCCGAAATGTGATGAGGAAATAATATGTTAAAAAAGATTAATACGATGTGTTCAAAGGGCGCAGGATTTATATATGCTTGGATGAAATCACACAAGAAACATACAAAACGTATAGATAATAAAAGAATTTTGATTATATTCGGTGGAAGACTGGGAAATGCAGTACTGAATGTAGATGCGCTTCTTGAACTGAAAAAAATATATCCTGAAGCTGAAGGATACAGGATATGTGTCATATGCAGCCGGAATTTAAAAAACATATGCAGTATGATAGCAGATATGTCAGGATTTGAATTTCTCGATGTGTATTTTCCGTTTGAAGACGGAGGAACCAGATACCGTGATGTCAGAAGAACGTTAAATGCGTTAAAAGGAATGGAATTTGAGACTATAATAGTTAATCTCGCTCATATTATGCCGCTGGCAGGATATATTGTAGGAGCAGTACCGGCCAATAAAAGCGTAGGTGTGTTTGATGATATAAAACACGAAGCACAGGGACTTTCAAATATTGAGCATAATGTAGGAAATCTGAGATGGTATTTTGAGAGAAAGTATACAAACCCGATATATGTTCCGATTAACACTCAGGAAGTATGGCGTCAGAAATTGTGGCTGCATGAAATAGGAGACGATTCGTATAAAGTTAAAATTTATCATATTGACAAGCAATGCGACTACGATATACCTGATTCAAAATATATTACGGTAACACTGGATTCTTCATCTTCAAAGAAAAGGTGGAATACCGAAAAGTTTGCGGAACTTGTTAATCGTATAACGGATGAGACAGATTATACGGTATGTTTTACAGGTGCGCAGGAGTATATGGACTTATTTAAACAGTGCCTCGAAAAAATTACAAAACCTGAAAGGATACTGTGCTATATTGGAAAAACTTCTATCAGGGAATGGATTGAACTGATAAGAGGCAGTAGTCTGCATATAGGAGTTGACAGTGGCTCTATACACATTGCTGCATCGGTCGGAACGCAGTCGATATGTATATCGGGTGTATGGGACGGACACAGGGTAATGCCGTATATTATAGAGGAAAAAACAGACAATACAAAAGAGCCTATATGTGTATATATTGATGATGTGGATTCTATAGAATGTTATGCATGCTATCCTAACAAAGGTGTGATAGGTGGAGGCAATGATGAATGTATGCGGGACTGTATTGACGGTAAGCCATGCAGATGTTTATCACAGATATCAGTTGATAAGGTATTTGCAGCGGTGAACAAATGCATTAAAAACAGCTAAGTTATGCCAAATCAGGCGATGGAGAACAATATGAGTGTCAAGATAGATAAAATATCCATAAAATACTTATTATTATTTATGGGACTATTTACACCGGATTATATAATTCATATTTGGCCGATATCAAGGTTTTTTGATGCGGTAAAGGTGTGTGTATTTGCATATTGTATAATTGATATGATTTACTGCAAAGTAAAACCGGATAAATTCGTATTGTCTGTATTTGTGTTTGAATTCTATATGTTATGCATAACCTTGTTAAGGTCAGCAAATATGTTTACAATAATAAAACAGATGGTTGTAATTTCCTCAACTGCGTATTTGATATGCAGATTGGGAAAACAGAATTTTTGGCTGCTCATAAGAACAATGAGCGTGATGTTTAATGTGTATATGCTTATAAATACGATTACGGTGTTTATGTTTCCGGGTGCAATGTATCTGACTAACAGAGGCAAACCGGAATGCTGGTTTCTTGGACTAGATAATACAGCAATTGTGTATTATATAATAGGAAATATCCTTTCTGCTGTTTATAACATAAGAAGAAAGAAGCCTTTATGGATATTCATAAGTTTCCTGCAGACATTTCTGTTTGTTTTCAAAAATGACATTGCAACAGGTAAAGTCTGCCTGATTGTAATGATTCTTATGATAGGACTGTCATACATTTTTAAAAAGTTGTTTTCAAAAATCAACGTGCTCAGATTATCTATTGTAGATGCTGTTCTGATGATAATGGTAGTATTCCTTAATACAAGTGCTTTTTTCAAGGATTTTGCTATGAAATATCTTGGAAGAAGTGATACATTTTCAAACAGAACAAATATATGGGCAGCTATTATGCACCTCATAAAGAAGAATCCTATATTCGGTTACGGAACATATGAAGGAGAAACAATGAGCCGTATACTTGGAATTGAAGGTATAACAAGTGCACATAACTATTATTTTATGATCTTGTTCTGGGGTGGAATGATAGCGCTTGCAATGTTCGTTGTGATTCTTGTAATAGCGAATAAGGGGTATGACGACAGTCGTACAAATATATTTCTTGCAATTGGTGTTTTTACCATCATGCTAAGGGCGGTGGTAGAGACCGGTGGATATGAGCTTATATTCATCCTGATAAGTGTATATTATGCTCAGTATCTGGCGCGCCCGAATAATATGCAAATAGGAGAAAAAGTTCTAAATGAAAATTAAAGTATCCAAAAAAGATGTTATATGGAATTATGCCGGTGTCATTGCATCTCTGGGAAGTAATCTCTTGATGCTGCCTATTGTATTGTATTTTCTTACAGGCGCGCAGGTTGGATTATGGTATGTTTTTCAGAGTATGGCAAGTCTGTCAACAATGTTTGATTTTGGATTCACTCCTACTTTTTCAAGAAATGTAGCTTATTGCTGGAGTGGTACAGATAAACTTAAGGCAGAAGACGTCAGTTATTCATGCGGCGATAAAGTTAATTATCATCTTTTAAAACAGATTATTTATACATGTAAGTATATATATCTTTTAATATCATTGGTGGTACTTATCGGTTTCTCATCGGTTGGAACAGTATATGTATTTCACGTGTCGTCAGCACTTTCGGGTTACGAACATAAAATTTCATGGGGAATATGGTGTATAGCATTATTTCTTAATTTGTATTATGGATATTTTGCCAGCCTTTTAAAGGGTGTTGGTGCTGTAGCAGAAAGTAATAAGGGAATGGTTTTTGCCAGATTGGCACAGTTTGTCTCATTAATAATATTGCTTGTTGCAGGAACCGGACTTATAGGTGTGAGCATATCCTACCTTATCTATGGAGTGGTATTAAGAGAGATATACAGATATTATTTCAATCATTATAATGATATCGGAGACAAACTAAAGAAAACAAACTATAAGCCGGATAAGAGAGATATATGGGATTTATTTAAAATAATATGGCACAATGCATGGAAAGAAGGAGCGGTTTCACTGGCTAATTATTTTTGTAATCAGATGGGCACGATAGTGAGTTCACTGTATCTTTCACTTGAAGAGACTGGTATATACTCAATGGGTGTACAACTTGCTTCTGCAATGGTAACATTTGCATATGCTATGTACACTTCATATCAGCCGTCAATCCAATCAGCCATTTCCAACAAGGATGACGAGACTGTGCGAAAAAATTTTTCTTATACCGTTTTTGTATATATTGCTATTGTTATCATAGGAACGGCAGTGCTAATCAGTGCAGGACCTGTCCTGATAAGAATTGTGAAACCGGAGATGAATATAGGACGAACAGTTTTATTAGGAGTAACTGTGTATCAATTCATTCTTAAATTCAGAAATTGTTATACAAGTTATTTAAGTAACTCTAACAGAATTATATATTTTAAAGCATTTATGGTATTTGCAGTAGTCTGTGTTGGCCTCGAATTTCTCTTGTGTGGGGTATTCAATATGGGAATGTGGGGGCTGGTTGCAGCACAGATAATATCCCAGTTGGTGTATAATTTCTGGCATT